>Ga0172380_10000486_pt1 | contig 77788 bp, 57 predicted proteins | sample Leawe162metaG_FD_119747 | JGI IMG/M metagenome (GOLD analysis project Ga0172380, IMG submission 119747) | Leachate microbial communities from a municipal landfill in Southern Ontario, Canada - Leachate well 162 metaG | ecosystem: Engineered > Solid waste > Landfill > Unclassified | place... | reverse complement strand
TCTGCCATCGGATGTGAACTCATGGTCTTCGATATCTCCTCGTCCACGAATCCCATCTATACCAAGGGAGTCGATGCCTCGGGGGATAATACCGGCACGGGGAGCGCAATCATCTACTCCATGACTCTCTCCGGTACCACTCTATATATTGGGAAGGGTAACAACGCCACCGCCTGCTCCCAAGTCGCCGGAAGCGCCATCGGGTGCGAACTCATGGGGTTCACACGCTCCCATCTCTTTGATACTGAACTCCGAGGTGCATTAACAGGAACCAGCGCCCTTAACAACGTCGCGTTCAACAACAGCACCACAACCATTAGTAACTCAGCAAGTACCACCAACTTCACTGTTGCGTCTTCGGGTGCTGTGGTACCAGAAACAACTCTCTCCATTGCTGGTAACTACACACAGTCAGGCACAGTACAAATAACACAACCAGTGTTCTTTGATGGCACCGGTAGCCAGATACTCTCAGGTGCTCTGGTCGGAAGCAATACCTTCAATGACGTCACTTTCCGCAATGCAGGTACCAAGACATTCTCAAGTAATGCATCCACCTCATCCTTCACCATAGAGTCTGGTTCTGGAGCCGTGATTGCGCCACCAGGACTCACCATTACCGGTGATTATCAAAACAGCAGTACCTTTACCCATAACTCTGGTGAGCTTTTCTTTGGTGGTATTCCACTCACTGACCTTGTGGGGAGGGATGCGTCGGGGAATAGTACTGGTACAGAGAATGCTACCATTTATTCCACAGTCGTCTTCGGGAGCACCTTATACATTGGAAAGAGTAATAACCTAACCGCCTGCTCCCAGGCCGTCGGTTCTGCCATCGGGTGCGAACTCATGGTCTTTGATATCTCCTCTTCAACTAATCCCATATACACGAAGGGTGTCGATGTTTTCGGGAGCAACACTGGTACAGGAAATGCAAGTATTTGGTCCATGACCGTCTCCGGAAATGCTCTTTACATTGGAAGGGATGGAGGCACCACTCCATGTTCTCAAAACCCCGGCTCTGCAATCGGATGCGAACTCATGGTCTTCGACATCTCCTCTTCCACCAACCCTATCTATACCAAGGGGCTCGACGTCTCGGGGAGTGAGACGGGGGTGGGGAATGAGGTTGTTTATTCCCTTGCTATCTCCGGTACAGCTCTATACATTGGAAAGAGTAGCGACGCCACCGCCTGCTCCCAAGTCGCCGGCTCTGCCATCGGCTGCGAACTCATGGTCTTCGATATCTCTTCCTCGACGAACCCTGTCTATACAAAAGGTCTCGATGTTTCGGGGAATACAACGGGAACGGGGAGTTTATATATCTACTCCATGGCCGTCTCCGGAAGCACCCTCTATATCGGAAAGGCAGCCAACGCCACCGCCTGCTCCCAAGTCGCCGGCTCTGCAATCGGATGCGAACTCATGGTCTTCGACATCTCCTCATCCACGAACCCTGTATACACCAAAGGTCTCGATGCCTCGGGGGACAACACCGGCACAGGCTCCTCACTCATCAACTCCATGACTCTCTCCGGCACCTCTCTATATATCGGGAAGGCAGGCAGTGCCACCGCCTGCTCCCAAACCCCCGGAAGCGCCATCGGGTGCGAGCTCATGGTTTTTGACATCTCCTCTTCGACGAACCCCATATACACGAAGGGTGTTGATGCTTCGGGGGACAACACCGGCACAGGTTCCTCACTCATCTATTCCGTGACTTTCTCTGGAAATAAACTATATATTGGGAAATCTGGCAACGGCACCGCCTGCTCCCAAACCCCCGGATCCGCCATTGGATGTGAGCTCATGGTTTTTGATATCTCTTCCTCCACCAATCCCATATACGCGAAAGGTCTCGATGTCTCGGGGAGTAACACTGGTACAGGGAATGAATACATCTACTCCATGGCTATCTCCGGAAATAACCTATACATCGGGAAGTTTGGTAACGCCACCGCCTGCTCCCAAACCCCCGGAAGCGCCATCGGGTGCGAGCTCATTCAATTACGTATAAACCCAGAGGTCACTGGTACCCTCACTGGAACCAGTGCTCTCAACAACATCTCCTTCAACAGTGGTATAACCACCATTATTGATACTGCCAGCACTACCAACCTCACCATCAATCCATATGTCACCCTCATCGCCCCCTCAACCACCCTCTCCATCTCCGGCAACTACACAAACAGTGGTACCTTCACCCACAACAGTGGTACCACCACCTTCATCGGTACGACCGCACAGACTGCCACCGGCACCATGACAGGAACCAGTGCCTTCGGAAACATCATGGTCACTAATACGAGTGCCACCACCACCTTTGGAAGCACACTCACTGCCACTTCATTCATAGTCCCTCAGGGGAACAGTATCATCGCACTCCCTGGAAGTGCCACCACCACCATTACAAACACATTCACCCTCACCGGTACAGGAGGGAACACTATCCTCCTCCGCAGTTCACAGGATGGTACACAGGCACGGCTCGCTCTCGGTGGAGAGTACTCAGTCACCTACGCCAATATAAAAGACATGTTTGCGACGTCGACGACGGGGCTTATCAATGCATACTTCGCGACCGATGTGGGGAATAATAATGGGTGGACGTTTTATTCCACAATGCCACTTACGCTCTCTGGGGTATTGTATTCAGATGAAGGTGCAACAGCCTTCACAGTACCTCATACCATCGTAATTGTGGTAGGTACTTCTACGAATACTTTTAACACTATGAGTAATGGTTCAGGTGTGTGGAGCACTACGATTGATGGCATTGAATCCTCTATCCCTATCCTTATGTACGTTGATGCGACAACAACCCTCCGTGCCTCCCTCTTCACCAAAGCAAGTAGCACAGACAATATCAATAACCTCAACCTCTATCAAAACCGCGTCATCGTCAGTCACGAAGGGACAAGTGGTACAAGTACCACCATTTCAGATATGTCCTTTTACGATGGTGATGACGACAGCGACATCCAGTTCACGGCAAATTATGGCGCGCTCACCATAAACACAGGGAATGAACTCCATATCAATACTGGGAAGACCTTCGCACCGGGAGGCACGGTATACATAAACGGCAACGCCGGCTCTGGTACCGACGGCTCACTCCACGTCACGACGGATGCTGTCTATACACCGGGAGGAAACACCTATATAGCCGGCAATCTCACGGCATCATCATCTGCCGTCTTCACCGACAGTTTCCATAGTTTTATATTCACGGCCACAACTACCGGGAAGACCGTTACTGCACCCACCACTGCACTTCCATCTCTCGCATTCACGGGTACGGGTACGCACACTTTCACCAATACTGCGACCACGAGCAACCTCAACATAAACACCGGCGCGACTGTGGTCGCGCCGGCCGACACCCTTGCCATGCAGGGCAATTTCCAAAACAACGGCACCTTCACCCACAATTCAGGCGAGCTCAATTTTAATAGTAGCATCATCGCTGATCTTGTGGGGAGAGATGCCACGGGGAACAATACCGGTACGGGGAATGCAGCCATCGTCTCCACGGCCGTCTCCGGAAACACCCTATACATTGGGAAGGGTGGCAATGGCACCGCCTGCTCCCAAACACCCGGCTCTGCCATCGGGTGCGAACTCATGGTCTTCGACATCTCCTCATCCACGAACCCCATATACACGAAGGGACTTGATGCCTCGGGGGACAGCACTGGTGTGGGGATTGAAAACATCAATTCCATGGCCGTTTCCGGAAACACCCTATACATCGGAAAGAATTCAGACGCCACCGCCTGCTCCCAAGTTGCCGGAAGCGCCATCGGGTGCGAACTCATGGTCTTCGACATCTCCTCATCCACGAACCCCATATACACGAAGGGACTTGATGCCTCGGGGGATACAACGGGTATAGAGGGGAGCATCGCCATCAATTCCATGACCCTCTCCGGCACCACCCTATACATTGGGAAGGGTGGTCACGCCACCGCCTGCTCCCAAACTGCCGGTTCTGCCATCGGGTGTGAGCTCATGGTCTTCGATATTTCCTCTTCGACGAATCCCATCTATACAAAAGGTCTCGATGTCTCGGGGAGCATGACTGGAGCAGTAGGTGGTGTTGCTATTTTCTCCATGACCATCTCCGGCACCACCCTATACATTGGGAAGAGTGCGAACTCCACCGCCTGCTCCCAAGTTGCCGGAAGCGCCATCGGGTGCGAACTCATGGTCTTCGACGTCTCCTCCTCCACAAATCCTCTATACACGAAAGGTCTCGATGTCTCGGGGAGCATGACGGGAGGGGGAAGCATATCAATTTATTCAATAACCGTCTCTGGCACCACCCTATACATTGGGAAGTTTGCCGTCGCCACCGCCTGCTCCCAAACTGCCGGAAGCGCCATCGGATGCGAACTCATGGTCTTCGACATCTCCTCATCCACGAACCCCATATACACGAAGGGACTTGATGCCTCGGGGGATACGACTGGGACAGGAAGTGCAACCGTCTACTTCCTTGTCGTCTCTGGCACCACCCTCTACATCGGGAAGGCTGGTAATGCCACCGCCTGCTCCCAAACCGCCGGGAGCGCCATCGGGTGTGAGCTCATGGTCTTTGATATCTCCTCCTCTACGGATCCCGTATACACGAAGGGACTTGACGCCTCTGGGAACACGACGGGGACAGGGAATGTACAAATCTACTCCATGACTCTTTCCGGAAGTGCCCTCTATGTCGGGAAGTCGAACAGCACCACCGCCTGCTCCCAAACCGCCGGCTCCGCCATCGGTTGCGAACTTATGGGTTTCTCACGCTCCCACCTCTTTAATAACGACATCCGTGGCACGTTGACTGAAAGTAGTGCCCTCAACAACGTTGTGTTCAACAGCACCACCACCATTAGTAACTCAGCAAGTACCACCAACTTCACCGTTGCTTCTTCAGGTGTGGTGGTGCCAGAGGCAACACTCTCTATCTCCGGTAACTACACGCAGTCTGGTGCAATACAGATAACACAACCGGTATTCTTTGACGGTACGAGTAGTCAAACACTCTCAGGTAACATGGTGGAAGCCGATGGTTTTAATGACGTCACCTTCAGTAATGCGGGAACGAAGACATTTTCAAGCAATGCATCCACCTCGTCTTTCACTATAGAGTCTGGTTCAGGTGCCGTGACTGCACCACCAGGACTCACCATCGCTGGTGACTATGAGAACAACAGTACTTTCACCCACAACTCAGGTAAACTCACTTTTAATAGTAACAGCATTGCTGATCTTCTGGGGAGAGATGCTTCGGGGGACAATACTGGTACAGGAAACACACCAGTTCAATCCATGGCCGTCTCCGGTACCACCCTATACATCGGGAAGAGTAACAACGCCACCGCCTGCTCCCAAACCGCCGGAAGCGCCATCGGGTGCGAGCTCATGGTCTTCGATATCTCCTCATCTACAAACCCCAGATACACCAAGGGAGTCGACGTCACAGGGAACAATACCGGTACGGGGAATGTACTCATCTACTCTATGACCATCTCTGGAAGTACTCTGTACATCGGGAAGGGTGGCGACGCCACCGCCTGCTCCCAAGTCGCCGGAAGTGCCCTCGGGTGTGAACTCATGGTCTTCGACATTTCCTCGTCAACGAATCCCATATATACGAAGGGAGTCGATGTTACTGGGGACAGTACTGGCACAGGGAGTGCACTCATCTACTCCATGACCGTCTCAGGAAGTACTCTATACATCGGGAAGGGTGGCAACGCCGCCGCCTGCGACCAAACCCCCGGAAGCGCCATCGGGTGTGATCTTATGGTCTTCGACATCTCCTCTTCCACGAACCCTATATACACCAAGGGAGTTGACGCCTCTGGGGACAATACTGGCACAGAAAACTCAAGCATCATCTCCATGATTTTCTCCGGAAGCACTCTCTATATTGGGAAGAGTAGTAGCGCCACCGCCTGCTCCCAAACCCCTGGCTCTGCCTTGGGGTGTGAGTTCATGGTCTTCGACATCTCCTCATCCACGAACCCCATATACACGAAGGGTCTCGATGTCACAGGGAATAATACTGGCACAGGAAGTGGTGTAGCTGCCTATTCCATGACCGCCTCAGGAAACACCCTATACATCGGGAAGAGTAACAACGCCACCGCCTGCTCCCAAACCCCCGGCTCCGCCCTCGGGTGTGAACTCATGGTCTTCGACATCTCCTCGTCAACGAATCCCATCTATACGAAGGGTCTCGATGTTTCGGGGGACAATACCGGTATAGGAAATGCACTCATCTACTCCATGGCCATCTCCGGCACTACCCTATACATCGGGAAGAGTAATCACCCCACCGCCTGCTCCCAAACCGCCGGCTCCGCCATCGGGTGTGAGCTCATGGTCTTCGACATCTCTTCCTCCACGAACCCTGTATATACCAAAGGACTCGATGCCTCGGGGGACATGACAGGGACAGGAAGTGTAAGTATCTTCTCCATGACCGTCTCAGGAAGTACCCTATACATCGGGAAGGGTGGCAACGCCACCGCCTGCTCCCAAACCCCCGGCTCCGCCATCGGGTGTGAGCTCATGCGGTGGCGAATAAGCTCAGAGGTCTCGGGTGCACTCACGGGGAGTAGCGCACTCAATAATGTTGTTTTCAGTAGAGGCACAACAATCAACAACGTTGCCAGCACCACCAACCTCACCATAGACACCGGCGCGACCTTGGTCGCGCCGGCAACCACCCTCTCCATCTCAGGAGACTACATCAACAACGGCACCTTCACCCACAACTCAGGCACCACCACCTTCATGGGCGCCATTGCTCAAACAGCAACGGGTACCATGACGGGAACGAGTGCCTTCGGAGGCATCGTGGTCACGAACAGTAGTGCCACCACCACCTTCGGAAGCGCACTCACCGCAGTCTCATTCACTGTCCCACAAGGAAACAGCATTATTGCACTCCAAGGAAGTGCGACCACCACGATTACGGGTACATTCGCCCTTGCAGGAAGTCCCAGAGGAAACACCGTACGTCTCCGCAGTTCACAGGACGATACACAGGCACGCCTCGCACTCGGTGGAGGGTATTCGGTCACCTATGCCAATATTAAAGACATCTTTGCGACGTCGACGACGGGGCTCATCAACGTGTATACATCTACGGATTCAGGGAACAACAGGGGGTGGACATTCGTTATTGCGGTCGCTCTCAATTCCGCTGAGAACCAAATTTTTGGCTACGGACAGGGAAGTACCGCGATGAGTCCCATTACTATTGTGGACACGGGAACGATTACCGCAAGTAACGATATCCGTATTCGTATCGCAACATCTTCTGCCAATATGCTCTGGGATACCACCGATACCACCGCGACATTTACCGGTTCTTCCTCAGCAAAGGTTGGGAATCCAGTCTCGTATGAAGAGGGTGGGTCAATCCTCGTCATCCCCGTCTCAAGCGATTTCGCGTATGGAGACACGTTTACGATTAGTGACCTCTCATATACATCATTCAATGCGATCAATATCGCAACGACTGCTCTTGGGATGCGTGTTGATGGTGTCGGTACAACGACAAGTGTGACTGACCCACAGACTATAGCAATATATGGTTCGCTCACTCTCGGAGACCATACCGAAGGCCAGGTCGCCGACAATTTCGTTAATACAACCGAATCAGATACAGAACTCTATGCACTTCGCTTCACGCCAGGCGGGGAGTCTATGGATATCACCGCACTCACGTTCGGTTTGCAGGGTATACAAGGTATTACGCAGGATGACCTCACGAATGTTCGCCTCTATAGAGATAAGAATAATAATCAAGCATATGACGGAGAAGACGTACAGGTGGGAGGAGCCCCTGTTGTCTCTATTGTCGATCAAACAGGTACTGTTGCATTTAGTACAATCATTACCGCTTCTACGACAGAGGACTATCTCCTTGTGGGCGACCTTGCCAACCTTAAGATTCACGACGCTCTTATTGTCTCCCTTACAAACACCGACTTTACGATTGTTGGTACGACGACGGGGAATGGTATTGCATTTGGATCTGTGGTCAGCATTCAGCACATTCGTGGAGGTGGTGGCGGAGGTGGCGGGGGTGGTAGTGGAGAGTCACATCAGGCAATTGGAGACCCTGCACCGGCAGGCGACGGAATACAGACCGGCGGTGGTGGCGGTGGAGGTGGCGAGGTTGATCCAAACACTGATGATACCATTGGGAACGAAGTTGGGTTTAATGCACCGAGCAGTAATGGTTCGCCACTCGGTGCGTGGACAAGTGGGGCAAATGCCTATTCGTCTGATGGTGTGTATACAACAACGTCTGGCGTAGGAGCGCAACATTCATATGGAAACTTTGGATTTAGCGTCCCCTCAGACAATCAAATAACAGGTATTGCGGTAAAGCTCGAGTCTTCAGGGAGTACTGCTGCGGGAACTATTTCAGTCAAGCTCTCGTGGGACGGTGGTACAAGTGTTACCTCGGCACAAACAACTGGAACGCTTGGTTTGACCGACGGAGTCTACACTCTAGGTGGACAGGGCGAAATGTGGGGACACTCATGGGTACCGTCGGAAATGAATGATGGCACATTCACTATTGAGCTCATCGCAAACCCATCCGCAAATACGGTGCGCGTAGATGCCATCCAATCAAAGGCATACTATCAAGCCGTGGGAGGAGGTGGCGGTGGGGGAGGGGCGATATAATTGTTGTATTCAAGGTATAAAGCCGAATGACCAAAAATATCGACACATCAAATTGGTTTTTAAACCGAGGTTGTACACAAAATGTACAAGAACGGACAATTTTATTTACCATTTTCAGGTACAATTGAGGTACCAATAGTCTATTGGTAGTAAACAAGGTTAATTATAATTTTTAGTATGAACACTTCACATATATTGTACTCAGCTCGCTACGCCTTCGTTGCATCGACACTCGTCTTTGCGCTTGGTTTATGCACATTCTTTGCTTTCGAGCCGTCTGTCACGCGTTCAGCTACCGTCAATGATAGCTTCACCGTAACACAGACGATTACTAACGAAATCTCATTCAGGACTGCTCCTGGAGATGTAACCATGGTTGGGAGCATTGCCGGCCTCACAGGAGGTTATGCAACGGGTACCACTATGGTGGTTATCAATACCAACAATGCAACGGGGTATAACATGACCATCCATTTTGCAACATCTACCTCAGGGAGAGCAATGCAGGCAAGTTCTACCGCGTATATCAATGACTACACACAGGCAGGCGCCGCAGGAGTTCCTGACTATTCGTGGGTAGACAATTCAACCGGTCAGGCCGCTGAATTTGGGTACACTGTTACTGCATCAACTTCAGCTGAAGTGGACCAATCTTTCCTCAACAACGGGTCTGCATGTAATAGTGCGGGTGGAACCAATGATGTAGACCGCTGTTGGCTCAATCCAACAACCTCACCTGAAACTATCATCAATTCAACTGCATCAAACGGTTCATCAACCTCAACAATCAAGTTTAAGGTTGCAGTACCAAATGCACCAAGTCCAGCGCTTTCATCTGGTTCCTATGTTGCAACTGGCATATTGACCGCCACTACGAACCCATAGTACAGTTCTTGTAGCCTTATGTTTACTATCAAACGAGCGAGCGTCATAGAAAAAACAGGACTTTGTCCTGTTCTTTCTATGACCGAACGAGTGCAGACAGCAAGCTCGCTTACTATCAAACGAGCGAGCGTCATAGAAAAAACAGGACTTTGTCCTGTTCTTTCTATGACCGAACGAGTGCAGAAAGAAAGCTTGCTTACTATCAAACGAGCGAGCGTCATGGAAGAAATGGGACAAAGTTCAATCCTTTCCACGACCGAGCGAGCACAGGCAATGACCTTATTCCAAGTGCACCCTGCGCCTCTTTACATAGGGGCGCTCTGTGCGCTCTTCTTCCTGAGTGCACTACCTACAGTAGTGCGTTCTGAAGAGGAAAATGTACCCTCCGTATCCGAGGAGGTGGTAGCTGAGACTGTCACTATTGAGGATGAGACGAAACTCGAGGGGCTTTATGCAGTGGAAGGGGTTCCTGGCGGGGAGAGTGTCATAGGTGACTTCGTCGTTGGTCCAGGAAAGGTTGATGTGACACTGAAGCCTGGTCAGACAAAAATCATCGATGTGCTCGTAACAAATCGTACGGGTGTATCTCGAATATTTAATGTTTCCACAGAGGATGCCGAAGGGTCGAAAGACCCGAATACGTCAATTGTGCTTTTGGGGAGCGATCGTGGCCCATACTCCATAAAAGATTACTTATCGGTACCGCATAAACGCTTCAAACTTGGTCATAATGAGCGAGCGCGTATTCCTGTTACCATATCTATTCCTGCGGACGCAGAACCGGGAGGACTATACGGTAGTGTCCTCATTGATACCATTACCGTTGATGCTTCCGGTAAGGATACGGATGGTATGGTGCCTCAGTCAGCAGTTGTTGCTCGAATTGGCACACTCTTCTTTGTTACAGTACCTGGTGAGGTTGAAAAAAATGGTGCACTTAAGGAATTTAGTACAATAGCCGAAAAGAAATTTTATCAAGGAGGGCCAATTGCCTTTGGGATACTTTACGAAAATACCGGTTCAATTCACCTCGCTCCCTATGGAGAATTGCGTATCAAAAATATGTTTGATGAAGAAGTTGGATATTTGCCTCTTGACCCGTGGTTCGTCCTTCCTCAATCGCTACGACTTAGAGAAGTTACGTGGAATCGAGATGCACTTTTCGGAAGATATACCGCAACAGTTTCTATCAATAGGAGTTATAACGATACCGTTGATGAATTAAGCTTTACATTCTGGGTGCTCCCGTGGAAGCCAGTCGCCGGATCTTTTGCTGGACTTTTTGTCATATTCTTCCTCATACGAGCATTCTTCAGACGGTTTGAATTCAAGCGTAAGTAGCTTCAGAATATGATATTTCGTGATACATTCATCACAACTGTCGTTGCTGGAATCTTTACCCCTGTCCTTTTGTGCTGTATTTCTATCACGAGTGCTCAGGGTATGCAGAGTACAAGCTACAAGATTGAGAGCGATTCAATAAATTTCGGAGGAGGACTATCATCGTCAACAAACTACACCCTTGAATCATCGGCAGGAGAGGTTGCAACAGGGGAGTCGGGAAGTGCTAACTTTAATCTCAAAGCTGGGTATCAGCAGATGGTCTCCTCAGTGCTCTCAATGTCGATACCTTCTGCAGTTACAATGGCGCCCTCAATTCCGGGTATTACTGGAGGTACTTCAAATGGCTCAACGACTGTTACAGTGACGACGGATAATTTCGCTGGTTATGAGCTTAGTATTGCTTCGACACAGAGCCCTGCGCTCGTGAGCGGGGCGCATTCAATTGCCGACTACACTCCTGTAGGGAACCCTGACTTTAGTTTCATAACAACGGAAACAGATTCCCACTTTGGATATTCACCATCTGGTGCGGATGTGGTGACGCGATTCAAGGACAATGGTGTGTCATGTAATACGGGAGCGCTCGAAACCAATCTTGCATGTTGGGACGGGCTCAGTACTGTTGAGGAATCGGTCGCGCGTCGCACATCGGCGAATACCCCCAACGGATCCACTACAACAATAAATTTCCGCGTTGAAGTTGGTGGTTCTGTTTCACAGAGTGAAGGTACTTATACCGCGACGACGACGCTTACAGCGCTTACTCTATGATGATGCTAGAGAACATTTTTCTTAAAAAAAAATTCATACAGAGGGTTTTTCTTTTTGTATGCCTCGTTCTCACCGTGTGCTTATTTTTCACGCTGTCCCCGGTACCTGCCTTTGGGGTGACTGATTCTTTCTCAGTTTCAACATATGTAAGTTCCGATACTGTCCCCCCAAGTGCGCCATCTGGTCTCACGGCAACTCCGGTCGCTCTTTCACAGATTGATCTTGCGTGGGCAAGTTCAACAGATGATAGTGGAACGATTGCCGGGTATCGTATATGGCGTAACACAGTCATGGTCGCAACAACATCATTGCTCACCTATTCAGATGCAGGGCTTACCCCTGGTACTTCCTATACCTATTACGTAACTGCTTTTGACGCTTCATCAAATGAATCGGCCTCATCAACGAGCGTCGCAATTAATACGAGTAGTGGACCACAGTATGGGAGTAGAGCGATTCCGCTCGATGAGATGATTACCACACTTCAAATTTTCCCACAGAGAGATTCAGTAATTGTTCGGTATGAGACACAAGCGTATGTACGCGCTGTGGTGAAGTGGGGGAGTGGGGTCTCGTATGAGCTTGGTTCACTTGTTGAACAACCGTTTAGTACACAGCATGAGGCGCATATCACTGGACTCGTTCCTGGTACTCAGTACTCATTTGTTATTGAAGGGGAAGATGATATTGGTCGTTACGGAACACTCCACACAGGTATGTTTACAACACTTCCACCCGATGACATATTTCCACCAGGGAACGTGACTGGACTTAGTGCGGAGATTATCAATCAGGATATTTTCCTTTCATGGATAAATCCAGAAGATCCCGATTTTACGAAAGTACGCGTACTCCGAAGTGACCGGTTCTACCCGAGCGATACGGCCGACGGATGGGTGGTGTACGAGGGTTTGGACAACAGCATTCAAGACCATAATGCCGTTGTGGGTGAGCGACAGTTTTATACGGTATTTACCTACGATGATAAAGGAAACGTTTCATCGGGCGCGGTTATTTCGGTGCAAACAGGAATCTCAGTCATTGAGGTGGTTGATCCAGCAATCAATCCTATCGACCTTTCCTTTGATGATGTCAGTATATTTCAGGATGGTGTTGCTTTATCACATGAGGGCAATGTGGTCTATATCGACGGCGCCCGTCAGCTCATTGTATCAATCCCCTATGAAAAACTCCCTGAACATTTAAAGACAATTCTTGTGCGTATCGGAGACGGTCGAGATTCAAAACGGACATTTGAGTTCCTTCTTCGTGTCGATGCGGGGCGTACAGTGTACACCGGCACCATTGCACCGTTTGGGATTGCGGGTGAGTTTCCCGTAGCTATTTCGGTATTTGATTTTGAGACAACACAGGTGGGGTACACATGGGGAGTGTTCAATTCACACATCAGACCGATTCACACTGACTCTGACGGAGTAAGTGATGGTTTCCTTGCATACTTGAGTGAATTTAGCTCATCATACTTGATGTGGCTTCTCTTTCTCCTGATCCTTCTCATCTTTATGAGTAGGAGACTTTCTCGTGTCGGAGAGTGATGTGAAGATGTCGTCGTCTTCCCACTTCATGATGCGGTATACTTATGGAAGATAAATTTTTAATATACATATGAAAAAAGCACGTGTTGCAATAAATGGGTTTGGCTCGCCCCGTTAGAGACAAACTATGTACTATGTATACGTATTAAAGAGCAATACTGATTTAAAATGGTACACAGGATGTACGAGCGATTTGCGGAAACGCTTTATGATGCATCAGAAAAGTCAGGTTATCGCGACAAAAGGAAGAGGGCCGTTCACGCTTATTTATTACGAGGCATCACTCAATAAGTCTGATGCATATGCACGAGAGATTTATCTCAAATCAGGCCTGGGGAAACGATATTTAAAAAATAGAATAAAGCGTTTCCTGTCTCTAACGGGGTAAAGGTAAGATATACTATAATTAAACATATTAAATTTTATGAAAAAAGCACGTGTTGCAATAAATGGGTTTGGTCGCATCGGGAGAACATTCTTTCGCATGTCCTATGGCCACCCTGACTTTGAGGTGGTTGCTATCAATGACCTTGGAAATATTCAGAACCTTGCATACCTCCTCACCTATGACACTGCATATGGTCATAGCCCATACACCGTAACGGTAGAAGCCGGCGCACTTGTCGTTGATGGAAGAAAGATTGTGTGTGGAAGTGAGCGTGAGCTTGAAAACCTACCGTGGGAGAAAGAGAACATAGACATTGTCATTGAGGCAACGGGAATTTTTACTGCATACGATAAAGCACAGGGACATCTTGATGCAGGGGCGAAGCGTGTAGTCATCTCGGCACCAGTAAAGGAAGAAAATAGCGCTGAGAGTCTTGGAAAGACAGTGCTCATGGGGGTGAATGAAGAGGACTTTCATACCTGCAGTATTTCTTCAAATGCATCGTGTACCACAAATGCAACAAGCCCGCTCGTAGCAATTCTGAACGAGGCGATAGGTATTGAAAAGGCGATTCTCAATACGGTGCATGCGTACACAGCTTCGCAGGCGCTCGTCGATGGTCCGAGTAAGAAGGATTTCAGGGAAGGGAGGGCTGCAGCAGAAAATATTGTCCCCTCATCGACGGGGGCAGCAATCGCGACAACGATGGTCCATCCGAGTCTTAAAGATAAGTTTGACGGTATCTCAATCCGCGTACCTGTCCCCGTTGGTTCTATCGTTGACATCACCTTTATTGCGAAGCGCAACACGACCGTGGAGGAGGTAAACGAAGCGCTTACAAAAGCGTCACAGAGCGATGCGTGGAAGAACTATTTTGCAGTCACCAAAGAGCCACTCGTCTCCACGGACATCATTGGCGCAGAGGTAGCATCGATTGCTGACCTTGCACTCACTCGCGTTGTTGATGGTAATCTTGTGAAAGTACTCGCGTGGTATGACAACGAGACGAGTTACACGAGTACACTTGTCGCACACGTTGCGAAAATAGTTTCAATTATTCAGAGTACATAATTTCTATAGCGTATGACCATTTATTTTGCTACCGATCACGCTGGATTTGCGCTCAAGGAGGTGCTCGTTCCGTATGTACGTGACGTTCTTGGGTATGAGGTCGTCGATTGCGGTGCAGATGAATATTCTCCCGAGGATGATTATCCTGAATTTATCAAGAAGGCCGGTGAGGCAGTGTCGAAGGATGAAGACAATACTCGTGCAATCATTCTTGGTGGATCGGGGCAGGGTGAGGCAATGGTTGCAAACAAATACCCCCACGTACGCGCTACGGTGTATTACGGGGGAACACGAGATATCATCACACTCTCGCGCGAGCACAACAACGCCAATGTGCTCTCGCTGGGTGCGCGGTTTGTGAGCGAGGGTGAGGCAAGGGAGGTTGTGGCCTTGTGGCTCCAAACTCAGTTTGGAGGAGATGAACGACATGTCCGACGTATTGCTCATATTGATATCGCATAAGTATGTCACCAGTTATCCCTGCAATTATTCCAACATCGTTTTCACATCTTGAGGAGACGCTTCGCCGAGTTGCTCCGTTTGCTCGTGAGGTGCAGGTGGATATCGTCGATGGAAAGTTCGTGCCGTTCACCTCATGGCCATATGTGGAAGGGGCGAAAGTGAGTGACCTCTCTCAATTTACAGATGATTTTATTATTGAAGTTGACCTCATGCTCAATAACCCCGAGGAGGTTATTTTGGAATACATTGACGCCAAGGTACGACGTATCGTCGTACACCTCGAGAGTACACAAAAACTCAATGACATCATTGCTCTTAGAAAAGAGCATGATTTCAAGCTCGGTTTCTCAATCAATAACGATACTCCGCTCGAGGTGCTTACAGAAGTGATAGAGCATGCTGAGTACGTACAGCTCATGGGTATTGCTCACATTGGCTCACAGGGGCAGGCATTCGACGAGCGAGTACTCGAGCGCATTGTGACATTAAAAAACAGGTACCCGAGTCTCCTTATCAGTATTGATGGGAGTGTGAACCAGTCCACTATTTCAAAATTAGCGCATGCAGGTGCCGACCGCTGTGTCTCAGGGTCAGCAATTTTGAAGGAAGAGAACCCTGAAGAGGCATATGAGAACCTCACGTCGCTTTACACTATTGGAGTGCAATAAAAGATTGTCCGGATTTTCATATTTTGTGCAATCAAGTCCCCAAGGCACTATAAAATTAGTACAGCTAACGGTACTAATTTTTGTTTTGCCAACATATACTGTAAGCAACAGGTGTTGCTTACAGTATATGTTGATGATTACTCATTTTTAATTATTTTCAATGTGTACTATAAGCTCCAATTGGAGCTTATAGTACACATTTGCAATTTATATTTTAGTTCGCATATGCGAACTAAAATATAAGTGTGGGGGAACGCAGTACTGTGTGGTGGTAATTAACAGATGCTCCACTTTGATGCACTGGGACAGGGTATACTAGCGTATATGCATTATCTTTCTGATAAAGAAGTTCATGAGCTTGAAATACAGGCGAATGAAATACGTCAGAGCATCATTGAGATGCTTGTTGAGGCGGGGAGTGGACACACTGCAGGACCACTCGGCATGGCCGACATTTTCACACTCCTCTATTTTGAGGTTTTGAAGCACAATCCAAAAGATCCGTTCTGGAAAGAGCGAGATAGAGTAGTTCTTTCAAATGGACATATTTGTCCTGTTCTTTATGCCACGATGGCGCATGCAGGGTATTTTCCTATTGAAGAATTGTTGACGCTTCGAAAGTTTGGTACTCGTCTTCAAGGGCACCCACACACTGAGGCCCTACCAGGAATTGAGACAAGCTCCGGCCCCCTCGGTTCTGGGCTTTCACAGGCTGTCGGCATGGCGCTTGCAGAGCGTATTGATAATCCATATTCGTCAAAATATTTTTATTGCCTCACTGGAGACGGAGAGCTCGATTGTGGACAGGTGTGGGAGGCATTTATGCACGGAGGGAAGGAGAAGCTTCACAACCTCATTGTCATTATTGATAGGAACGGAATTCAGATTGATGGGTATACAAAGGATGTTATGCCTCTTGAGCCACTTCGTGAAAAACTTGAGTCATTCAATTGGGATGTGCAGGAAGTCGATGGACACAATATCCGTGCAATGAATGATGCGATAGGGAAGGCACAGGCCGTCTACGGACAGCCTTCGGCTATCATTGCTCATACGATTGCGTCAAAGGGTATTGATGTCTTTGAACGTGACTTCAGATGGCATGGGAATCCTCCGGGGCTCGGTCCAGAAAACTATGTGAAGAAATCAGAGCAGGCTGAAGTCGCGCTCCAGAAACTGCGGACGCTCAATGGACACCTTCAGGCGCATGACGTTGAATAAAATATTTTGAATCTTAATTAATCCATATGGGAAACCTCGCGCAACACATAAATCCAAATCTGTTCAACAGCGATGTCGAGACAGCGCCAAACCGTAACGGGTATGGGGACGGTCTCAAGGAAGCTGGGGAGGCCGATGTGCGGGTGGTAGCACTCTCTGCAGACCTCACCTCATCGACAAAGACGAATGTCTTTGCAGAAGCCTTTCCTCAGCGTTTTGTGCAGGTTGGTATTGCAGAACAGTCAATGGCGTCGGTTGCTGCCGGTATGGCGTCGATGGGGAAGATACCATTCTTCGCGTCGTATGCAGCTTTTTCTCCGGGGAGAAATTGGGAGCAGATCCGTACGACCATTGCATACAATGGAACGAACGTGAAAATAATCGGAGCACATGCGGGTGTCTCGGTGGGACCCGACGGAGCGACACACCAAGCACTTGAGGATATTGCGACGATGCGCATCATACCGCGTATGGTGGTGATTGCACCGTGTGATTACCATGAGGCAAAGAAGGCAACACTTGCAATGGCAAAGTATGTCGGCCCTGCATATATGCGCCTTGCCCGAGAGGCAAGTCCTACGATTACTACTCCCGCAACACCGTTTGCTATAGGGAAAGCAGATGTGTTCCTGAAAAGGAATGTTGAACACGGAAAGAAGGTTGGTATTATCTCGACAGGCATCGTCACCTACCAAGCACTTGTTGCAGGGAAAGTTTTAAATGAAAAGGGAATTGGAGCATCAGTCATGCATATGGCAACCATCAAGCCACTCGACAAAGAGGCGGTTCTCAGATTTGCTGAGGAGCACGATGTGCTCGTGACTGTTGAAGAACACCAACGAGCAGGAGGGCTCGGAAGTGCTGTTGCGGAATACCTAAGCCTCGTGCGTCCCACAAGAATTCTTCGACTGGGTATCGACGACGTGTTCGGGCAATCGGGGACACCAGAACAGCTCTTTAAAGAGTATGGTATCGATAGTCAGAGTATTATTAATGAAACACAAAAATTTATAGGTTAATTTAACCCTTTAACTCATATGAATAACATCACCCTCCGGAGCACCCTCATCACCTTCACCTCATTTATCTTCGTGATTACGGCGGTAAACGCATGGACTGGACCATCGGTACCTGCACCAGACGGCAACGTCTCTGCGCCACTCACCATTTCAGCAACATCACAGAGCAAGACAGGAGGTCTTGATGTGGGATGGCTCAGTGCGGTAGGTGCAGTGAAGGTAGGGTATACCACAACCGCCTGTTCTGCAGGCATTGCCGGCTCACTCCGTTGGAACACGGGTGTCATGGAGTATTGCGATGGTATTGATACGTGGAGATCGTTTGGGGGGAGTAGTACGGGTGGAGGGAGTGATTCCCTGTATTGTAAATTTACAGGAAAATCAGCAAGTGTCTCGTTTTCAGGGACAACCAACTCTTTTTCTATGCAATCGGATTGTAGCATTTCAGTAGATTCAACGGGATATGAGACAATAACGGCAAGCACACGACCAGGTAACTTTGGATCCTGTAGTGAAAGTGCTACTCAAAGTGACACGGTGAGCTGCACAAGCAACTCATCTGTCCCGATTGGTGATGGGTGGTCAATGTCTACAGTTGGCCGTACGACTGCATCGTTTGACAGGACAACTGGTGTCCTGACCTGTACTGCTTATGCTGGTGTAGATGCTCCAAACCCATCTCTCCTTGGTAGTAATTCAACAACGATTACTCCAGATCCAAGTCTGTGTAGCGCTGGTGGAGGTTCTGTAGCAGAGACCGATCCTACAGTTCTTTCGAGTGTGAAGGATGGGGTAAGTTGGAGTGAGGTGACGGGGAAGCCCGCAGAATTAGATCCAACCGTTCCTGCGAATATAAAAGATGGAATAGATTGGAGTGAGGTGACGAACAAACCAGCAGATTCTTCTCCGTCTGGAACAATCTGTGGTATGTATTCAAATTTGAATAGTAGTGCGAGTGCACTTTGTAAGGGTTATGACCCATATCGAAATGGTTGTCCCTCCGGTTATTCAGTTGTAACGACAAACCTTACTCAAGGAATGGACGTCTTATCGATAACATATTGCGTGAAGCAATAAAGTTTATTTATTATAGGTACCAATTTAAATCCCTCCAGAAGCGAAGCTTCTGGAGGGATTTGCTATTCCAATCACAGTACCTGTGGTTTTTTTTAAATTACTCAGCTATTTTGGCAACATAGTCTGCAGGAGCGTTCTTGATGTATTCAAGTATCTTTTCCTTTGTAAGAAGTCCGTTCTGTGCGCCAATGTACTGAACGACGGACATGGAGTTGATTGGTCCCCACGCAAGTGCTGTCTTTACATCAAACCCAAGAATGAGGGCGCTCACAAACGTCGATGAGAATGAGTCTCCGGCGCCGGTGCGTGAGACAGGTTCCTTTGGGTCTGGATACATCGGCATGTACCATGCGGTGTCGCCATCGAGCGCAAACGCTCCGTGCGGGCCGTCGGTAATAACTGGAATCTTTGGACCGAGTTCCTTCATCATACGGAGAAGGGTAGGGATATGCTGTTCTTCAGTCCCGAGGATTTCCTGAGCTTCCTCCTTGTTGCAGAAGAATATCTCAGTCACTGCATAAAGGTCTTTGAGCTCCTCATATCCGAGACGAATTTGGAATGTCCCTGGTTGGAAAGCGAGTTTTGTCTCAGGATGTTCTGTGACGTACTTTGCAACCTCATGATGGAACGCAACACCATTTTCGCCAATTGATGAGAAGTAGAGAAATCGTGGTGGTACTTGAAAATCGGGAAGCGTGTATGGATATTCCTCGTGCTTGATAAGAATGGTTCGCTCTGCTCCGAGGCGGAGGATGTAGTGGTAATTGGTCTTCTTTCCTTCGTGTACTTTTACAAAGTCGGTATCGATACCTTCTTTGCGGAGCGTATCGAGACAGTCCTTCCCATTGCGGTCATGACCAAGATTTGAGACGAGTGCTGAGCGAAGGCCGAGCCTGTGTGCAGCAACTGCAGCGTTTGCTGAGTTTCCGACTGCATTCACCACGACGACGTCCTTGTAGGGGAGTTTCCCCCCAAAGTCCATCTCGAGTTTCTTTCGGCCGGTCTTTTCATCGGTAGTAATGCGCGCATCGTTCTCAGAGAGTTCGATAAACGCGTCGACTGTTGTGTCGCCAAGGGCAACGAAATCATATTGTTGTGACATAGTCCTCACATTGTACCATTTACCGTGGGTCACGCGTGGTATAGTAGTGGGATTATTACACATATAGTTTCAGTATACGTACTATGGCACTTGTTTATATCACCCGGCACATTCCAGACATTGGTATCAATCTCCTTCGGGCGGCAGGGCACACCGTTGATGTGAGCACCAAGGATGGTGTCCTTACCCCAGCAGAACTTATTACCGCCCTCAAAGCAAAACCATATGATGCGGTCATCTCGCTTCTTACCGACACTATTAATAAAGAAGTTTTCGATGTTGTGCCTACAGCAAAGATTTTTGCAAACTATGCTGTTGGATACAACAATATCTCGCTCAGTGATGCAAAGGAAGCGGGAGTGACTATCACCAACACACCGGGGGTGCTTACGGACACCGTTGCGGAATTTACCGTTGCACTCATGCTTGCTGTAGCAAAACGCATTCCAGAATCAGATGCATTTACACGAAAAGGAATGTACGAGGGATGGGGCCCAGAGCTGTTCCTCGGGAGTGATCTGAAGGGGAAGACGCTCGGTATTCTCGGAGCAGGACGTATCGGGTATGAGGTTGCTCGTCGTGCGGGACTTGGTCTTGGTATGAAGATTGCATATTACGATGTAAACCAAATGCCACAGATTGAAAATGATTTTGGTGCGGTATTCGTCCCCGAGGTTAATGACTTACTCAAGATTGCCGATGTGGTCACTATTCATGTGCCGTTACTTCCAACAACTGAACACCTCCTCAATGCTGAGCGACTTGCGCTCATGAAGCCTTCTGCATATCTCATCAATACTTCACGTGGTCCCGTTGTCGATGAAGATGCGCTTGTGGTTGCACTCAAGAATGGAATCATTCGAGGTGCTGGTATTGATGTGTTTGAGCATGAACCAAAACTTGCTCATGGACTCACAGACCTTCCAAACGTCATCATTACTCCACACATTGCATCCGCATCAGATGAGACTCGCAATAAGATGTCGGAGATGGCCGCTCAAAATGCTATTGATTTCCTAGCGGGTGAGGTACCCGATAACGTTGTGGTAGAGAAGGTCTAGACATACTCCTCTTCATGTGTCCTCACAGGGTAACCCTGTGGAATTAAATCGATTGAACGCCCCGCTGTCCCAGCGGGGCGTTTGTGTGTTTGAATATTTTCCAGTCTATGGTATGGTAATCGTCACATAAATTATATTAATATGACATTTACACTCACCGTTGAAACACGAACCGTGCAGGGAAAGAAGCTTGCACAGCTACGCGATGCAGGGAAACTCCCTGCGGTCATGTATGGTCCTAAGGAAGCATCGACATTGCTCACTGTTGATCGTGTGGCCTTTGAGAAGCTTTTTAAGCAAGCAGGTGAGTCAAGCGTCATCGTCCTTGAGGGTCTTGATTCTTCTAAAGAGGTTCTCGTTCACGACGTTGCCTTTGACGCTCTTCGTGGAGGTATTACGCACGTTGATTTCTACGCTCTCGAAGCAGGAAAGGAGATTACCGTCGACGTCCCGCTCACGTTCGTGGGAGAGGCACCAGCACTGAAGCTTGGAGGTAACCTTACCAAGGTTCTCCATGAAGTGGAGGTTACCTGTACTCCAGCAAACTTGCCAAAAGAGATTATTGTCGACGTGAGTGTACTCGATGATTTTGAAAAGCAAATTCACGTCAGTGACCTCGTTGTACCAAAAGGTGTTGTTATCGAGAATGACGTTACTGAGGTTGTCGCTCTCGTACAGGCCGTTGCCGAGGAGAAGGAAGTTGAGACTGTCATTGATATGAGTGCTATTGAGGTTGAAAAGAAGGGAAAGACAGAGGAACCAGAGGAAGTAAAATAGTCTTTCTAGAAAAAGCCCCACGTTTTCAAGCAAATGATGGGGCTTTTTCTGTGGTAAAAAGTATAGAGATTATTGAAGGTAATTTGCTATACTGTATGGATACATGAGAACGGGTTTTGCAGTCATCTTCACGATTTTTCTTTGTGCCACTTTCGCTGTGCCGAGCTTTAGTAGTGCACAGGAGGTTCCTGCTATTTGTAACGACGATGTTGCAGGGAAGACTGAGGAACAGCTCAAGGCAGATCTGGCACTCTGTAATGCCGAGATAGCAAAATGGCAGGGGGTTCTTACGGGCACACGAGCAAAGGTGTCGACTATCGATGGTGATGTGAAATCATTGACTGCAAAAATAAAAGCGGCCGAGGCAACTATCAAATCAAAAAATATTGCCATCTCGCAACTCACGAAGGATATTAATACAAGAAGCAAAAAAATTGATGATATGGAGGTGCTCATTGATGAGGGTAAGAAGTCCCTCGCACAGCTCATCAGGCGGACACGCGAGCTCGACGAGTACTCGTTTGCTGAAGTTATTTTGAATAGTAAAAATCTTTCAGACTTCTTCAGCGACCTCGATTCATTCCTCGCAATTCAGCGTGGACTCGAAGACCACTTCTATGATGTACGTGAGGTTATCGTCCAGACAGAAGAAGAGCGCTCACGACTCAGCGAAGTTCAAAATCAGGAACTCGACGCAAAGTATGAAGTAGAGTCAAAAAAGAAGACAATTACCAAAAGTGAACAGGAAAAGAAACAACTTCTCGCAGCAACAAAGCTTGAGGCAAAGTCATACGAACAGATTGTAAAGGACAGGCAGGCAAAAGCAGGTCAAATCAATGCGGCACTCTTCCGCCTTCGGGGCGTCGACGGTGGTGGAATTCCATTTAAAGATGCACTCTCGTATGCGCGTACCGCTGCTTCATATACGGGTGTCCGTGCGGCGTTTATTCTCGGTATCTTGAGGCAGGAGTCGAACCTTGGTGTGAATGTCGGGCAGTGCCTTCTTGTCGACACGAAGACCGGTGCAGGAAAGGGGAAGAATACCGGAACGCCGTTTGCAAACGTGATGAAGCCAGATAGAGACGTTCCGTACTTCCTCGATATGATGTCGCGTCTTGGGCGTGATCCATATACCACTCCTGTCTCATGTCCGCAGTCTATTGGATATGGAGGGGCGATGGGTCCAACACAGTTTATTCCGTCGACGTGGAAGGGGTATGAGGGGAGAATCGCACAGGCGTTTAGCGTCCCTGTCGGAGACCCATGGGACCCACAACACGCTATTATGGCAACAGCACTCTTTCTTCAAGACTTAGGTGCATCGCGAGGTGGGTACTCGGCTGAGCGCGAAGCGGCGGGACGCTACTATGCAGGAGGGAACTGGGCAACGTATGGACTTGGGTACGCAGCGAGCGTGCTTTCACATGCGGAGACTTATCAGGGGGATATTGATTTCCTTGACGAAACCTAGAGCATATTCCTAAAACCCACAAATCCTGCGTTGCATTCGCCAAGGTGACGTTCACCATATGTTAAATATGTCTCACGTCCCCTCGACTCTGCGTCTTGGATTTGCGAATTTTAGAAACATGCTCTCTGTTGAAGCGGATATCGAGGAGGAATGAAGTGGTTTTCAGCGAAGTACTTTGAGAAAACTGATATTGCTAAATAAATCAATTCTGGTATAGTATCCCGACTATGAAAGCAGATATTCATCCAAAAAACTACCGCACAGTTATTTTCCACGATAATTCAAGTGGAGAGCGTTTTCTCGTTGGTTCTACAGTCCAAACTCAAAAAACCGAGAAATGGATTGACGGAGTAGAATACCCAATCGCGTTTGTGGACGTATCGAGTGCGTCACATCCATTTTATACTGGACAGGAGAAGGTTATGGACACTGCTGGTCGTGTTGAGCGATTCAAGGCACGTGCTGCAAAGGCAAAGAAGGCGTAAGGGAAAAGCCGGATTCAAGCTTCGCTTGAATCCGGCTTTTTCGTACCCACCAAGTTCTGCACACAAAGTGATATAGTACTATCTATGGAATTTAAAGATGAACAACTGGCTCTCTTCCGAGAAAATCAAAAGACGCAGTTTCTCTGTGGGCAGTTTGATGGCCTTATGCGAAAGCACGATGAAGCTCGGGTACTTCTTGAAAATGATCCAGAAATGGCTGAGCTTGCGGAGGAGGAACTCAGTTCACTCAATGCTCAGCTTGAGCATCTGTACACTGAAATGGAACGAATCATCGAGTCATCAAAGGAAGAAGAAGTTAAACCTTATGGAGTGATGCTTGAGGTGCGTGCTGGCGCTGGTGGGGAGGAGGCAGCGCTCTTTGCAGAAGAGCTTGCATATATGTATCTCAGGTATGCAGAAATCAAGGGATGGCAGACGAGTACTGCATCAGAGTCACGGGCATCACAGGGAGGCTTTAAGGAAGCGACGTTTGAAATCCTCGGGAACGATGTCTACGATGCGCTTCGCTATGAAACGGGCGTACATCGGGTCCAAAGAATTCCGGTGACTGAAAAAATGGGACGTGTGCACACCTCAACCGCATCAGTGGTGATTCTTCCCATGCGGAGAAAGCCGACCATTGAGGTCAATCCGAGTGACTTCGATATGGAATTTTCACGCTCGGGTGGAGCAGGGGGACAGAACGTCAATAAGGTGGAGACTGCAGTGCGACTTATTCATCGCCCAACGGGAGTTGATGTACGATGTCAGTCGGAGAGAAGCCAGCTCAAGAATCGTGAAAAGGCGATGGCAATGCTCATTGCGAAACTCGAGATGCTTCACGAGGAAGAGGAGTCAAGAAAGCATGCGGCGACGCGGAAGTCACAGATTGGAACGGGAGATAGGTCAGAAAAGATTCGTACGTACAACGTGCCTCAAAATCGTATTACCGACCATCGCATCAAGGAGTCGTGGCATAACATCACCGAGATTCTTGCGGGGAACATGGAAGATATCGTCATTTCACTCAAGAACGCATCTCAGGCAGAAAACGGCACCATTGCGGAATGACAACCTGTGTGGTAGCATTCCAAAGCTCATTAATCGGGGCATTTTTTGTAATTATGAATATAAATCACACATCGGAGAAAACTCTTATCGAGCGTCTTTTTGACGTTGGTGCACACTTTGGGTTTACTAAATCACGTCGCCACCCAACGACATCATCGTTTATTTTTGGAAATAAACAGGGTACAGACATTATTGATCTTGAAAAGACTGTTGAGTCACTTGCTTCAGCGCAAGCCGTCCTCACTGAGGCGGGTAAGGCGGGTAAGACTGTTCTCTTTGTGGGAACGAAGGAGGAAATTACGGGGATTGTACGAGCACATGCTGAACAGGTTTCTATGCCATATGTTGTGAACAGATGGGTGGGTGGAATGCTTACAAACTTCTCTGAAGTTAAGAAGCGTGTTGCACGACTCGCAGAACTCACTGCCCAGGGCGAATCTGGTGAACTTGAGCGAAAGTACACAAAGAAGGAACGAGTTGTTATCGGACGCGAGTTTGATAAACTCATGCACAATTTTGCTGGTATTAAGAATATGGAAAGACTTCCTCAGCTACTCGTGATTGTTGATCCACGTCATGATGAAATTGCAGTGAGCGAGGCACGAGCACTTAAGATTCCTGTTATCGGACTTGCAAGCTCAGACACCAACATCGAACTCATTACCCACCCCGTCGTTGCAAACGATGCGTTGCAAAGTAGTGTTACCTTTATCCTCGATGAACTTACATCAGCATATGCAAAGGGTGTGTCAGAATTCACGCCAGTGAAGCGAGAGGAGGTGCGTCGTTAGTCTATACGAACGAGGAACGAACAAATTTAACAATAGCTCTTTTAACTATGGAGATCATCCCAGTACAAAAATAAATTTTGTACGGGACAAGCATCAGTAATGCACATTAATAATTAAATATTTCGAACATGGAAATCACAAGTACACAACTTAAGGAATTACGAGATTACACAGGTATTTCTGTCATGCAGTGTAAGAAGGCACTTGAAGAGGCGGGAGGCGACATGGATAAGGCAAAAATCATCCTTCAGAAGAAGGGTGGCGAGATTGCACTTAAAAAGTCTGACCGTGAGCTCGGAGCGGGGGCTATTGGAAGCTATGTTCACTCGACACATGAGGTCGCAGCACTCGTGTACCTCGCGTGTGAGACAGACTTCGTTGCGAAGAACGATGAGTTCGTAGCACTTGCTCGTGAAATTGCGATGCATGTTGCAGCGCAAAACCCACTCTATATCAATAGAGCTGAGGTGAGTGAGGAGGCCCTTCAGAAGGCAAAAGACGTCTTCAAGGAGGAAGTGAAGGATAAGCCAGTCGAAATGCAAGAAAAGATTCTTGTAGGGAAGCTCGATGCCTTTTTCAAAGACCGTATCCTCCTCGAACAACCGTTCATTAAGGATCAGGAGAAGGCGGTTGGTGACCTCCTCAACACAGCTATCCAAAAGTTTGGAGAAAATGTTGTGATTAGCGCTATCTCTCGACTTTCGGTAAAATAGCCCAATGACTTTTGTACTCAGTGGCTTTTTGGGAAGTTTTGTCATAGTAGTCTTTCTCGCGGTACTTTTTCATTATGAGGGTATCGCAGGGAGGCGCTTCGGAGAACGGTGGCGTGTGCGTGCTGATTTTTATATCTTAAAAATCAAGTACACACTCCATAAGTCGTATCGACGCATCAGTAATGACTTACTGCGACAGATATTCAGATATCTCTACCACATGGTCCTCAGGCTTACGCTTCTCTGTGTAACGAGGGTTGAGAAGTGGCTTCGAGAGAACATCCATGCCAATAGGTCGCTTGCAAAGTACGCTGACCGCGAGAGTGCTACAAAGAGTAAACTTGAGGAACTGACGCTCCACAAGGCAGAGGTCGCGCTCACCGAAGAGGAAAAGAAGATCCATCGTGAACGTTCATTAGAGGGGATGTAGGTTGCATTTTTCTCTGTTTTCTTTCATAATTGTCCCTGCACGTTTTCCGTGCACACGCCGCCTTAGCTCAGCTGGTAGAGCAACACTTTTGTAAAGTGAAGGTCCTCAGTTCAAGTCTGAGAGGCGGCTCAAAGAAAATAATACTAAATAGGGTAGCCTTAGCGAAGGTGGTGGAGTTAAAACAGCACGGGATGCTGTTTTAAGCTTTTGATAGTGAAGGTCCTCAGTTCAAGTCTGAGAGTGAGGAGTGACACAAAGTCACTCCGCAAGACTCACTGAGTGCTTTTGTGAATGAAATGAAACAAAAGAACCAGTGAGTGGACAGATCCTGTAAGGATGGCTCAAAAAACAAAATCATATACTCAAGAATAAGTAACAGATCTTCAGTTCAAACTCGAATGTGGGGGCTACGGGGATGGCTCAAAATTTTGAATCGTGCTTCCTAGTCACTAAAAAACTCTCCAAAAGGAGAGTTTTTTAATGCTTCCATTATTCACGAAACGGCGCTATACTCAGCCCACAATGGCAAAACACAACCATCTATTACCATATGCTACACGGCCTGATTTTAAGGTTGGACGCGCCACCGAACTCACAGGCAAGAATAGGGTACTCTATCGTTTCCTCGAAATCCTTCCTGGCGCAGCGTCGTGGTCTTCCCTCATTGCTATGGTGCTTGCATCTATATACGCGCCGTTTTTTGCTGCGTATTTCATTATTGCCTTCGCAGTTTTTTGGGTGCTTAAGACAGCATTTCTTTCCTATCACCTTCGGTACAATTGGAAGCGACTCAAACACCATATGTCGGTTGACTGGAAACTTATGATTGAGCGATTTGAGTATGAGCACCTCTATCAGCTCATTATTCTTCCGTATTACAACGAACCAGAGGAAGTTATTGAGGCGTCACTCCGTTCACTTTCGGAGGTGCGGTACGACAAAAAAAGCATGATCGTGGTACTTGCTCGTGAAGAACGTGCCGGGGAAAATGCACGGATAGTATCAGAGCGGATGAAGGAGAAATGGGGCGATACATTCGGTGGTTTTCATGTATCAGTGCATCCTGCGGATATTCCTGGTGAAATGGCGGGGAAGGGCTCAAATGCGACATGGGCAGCAGAGGACGTGCGGAAGACCATTCTTGACCCACACGGTATTCGGTACAATCATACCCTCGTCTCAATCTTTGATATTGATACTGTTGTCTACCCAGACTACTTCAACTGTCTCGTGTGGCACTTCATGACCGCCGCGCACCCCCTCAAGAGTTCGTTCCAACCGGTGCCGGTATTTAATAACAATATGTGGGAAGCGTCTGCACTTGCACGTGTCGTTGCGATGTCGAGTACATTTTGGGAAATGGTACAGCAGGAGCGACCAGAACGAATGGCAACTTTTTCTTCACACTCGGTTTCTTTCCAAGCGCTCTATGAGATAGGGTATTGGCAGACAAATATGGTGAGTGAGGATTCGCGCATCTATTGGAATCTTCTTCTTGCAAATAATGGTGAATACGACGTTATCCCGCTTTCGTACCCGGTCTCGATGGATGCAAATGCCGCCCCAACGTTTTTGGGTACAGTAAAGAATATCTATAAGCAACACCGACGATGGACATACGGAGTTGAAAATTTTGTATACATTGTCTACCACTTCACGAAGAATAAATCGATACCGCGCGGTACACGCATCAAAATCGCGCTTCAGCAGGCAGAAGGGTATTGGTCTATGGTGACGAATCCAATCATGCTCATTATCCTCGGATGGGCGCCAATCTTTTTCGGTGGACGAGTCTTTCACGAGACAGTTCTCTCGTACAACCTCCCGATTGTCGTTCGTGACCTTCTTATTCTTGCTATGTTTGGTCTCGTGGTCTCTTCTATCATCTCCCTCACCCTTATTCCGAAGCGCCCCGAGGGGAAGAATCGATTCATCTATGTTGTCATGGCACTTCAGTGGATACTCGTACCGGTCACGATGGTTGTCTTTAGCGCTATTCCAGGACTCGATGCACAGACTCGGCTCATGCTCGGAAAGTATATGGGGTTCTGGGTTACTCCCAAGGTCCGCAACTAGTGCACACTGAAAAATCGCTCATACTGCGTTGTATTTGCCGAGGCGATGCTGGGGAGGAAAAAAAGCACATAACGTGCTACGCTAGAGCAAATTATGAACAACGCACGTATTGACGTACAGCCGTTGCCGTACAAAAAGCGTCAGAGGACGTTTCTTTTTCTTGTGCTGGTATTTGCTGTGTCACTCCCATTCCTCTATCTCTATGCGACTGGGTATCGATTTGATTTTAAAAGGCCGACAAACCTCGTAAGTACAGGAGGGATTTACGTCGCTGTTGAAGGTACGGGTGCTGAGATTTTTATTGATGGTGAGCTTGTTCGTGAGACGAGAACTTTCAGAAAGGCCTTCTATGCACAGAATCTGGATGTGGGTACACATCGACTTCATGTGCAGAAAGACGGATACCACACGTGGGTAAAAGAGCTTCCTGTCTCGAAGCGTCTCGTGACCGAAGCTGAGGCATTCAATTTGCCACTCGTCCCGCAAGTTCGTGTGGTGAGTCCGTGGCAAACTGCCACAGGGACAACAGTAGTCCGTGGAATTCCCACGAATGCATCATCGACAAACATTCTCTACGCAACAACGACAACTGCGACGAGCACGTTCATACAAAATACCGAATACGGCTCGCTCCTCGCCCATTTTGGAACAACGACTGAGGTGGAAGGGGGTAGTGTAAAAGAGACTCGAGCAATCAACTTTAAGGAATTACTCGACGCGACCACAACCTCGGAATCGGATGAGTCTCTCGCAACGTCAACAATTGTTCAGGGTGGAGTGCGACTTGGATTTGCTGGGGAGGATTTGTATGCAACATGGGTCGGTTCATTCGAACAAATGCCGTATTACTACTGTGCTCCGGATTTTCCTCCATACAGTACGGCAACGGTAACTGCACCATTTGTCTTGCCAGAAATTCTCGACGAGGAGACAGATTTGGATGAAATTGAATCTGAGGAGTTTGTCATACATCCAGTCCAGACGGTTCCAAAGGACACCGCATGCGAACCTTCAATTCGTATCGATAGGAAATGGCAGAGTGTTCAGGATTTTGACTTCTTCCCTGGAAGTACTGATTTAGTGGTTCTTGCACTCGAGGATGGTGTCTATGTTGTCGAAATCGATGATCGCTCATGGCAGAACGTACAGCCGATTATGCGTGGCAGTAATCTCCGTTTCTATATTGAAAGTAATAACATCTACGTGTACGATGGAAATCTTATCTATCAGATATTGTTACAAACAGAGTAAATATTTCGTATGACAACACGTCTTGATACACAGGGACATCGACACCCGCTCAGTCACATGATTGCTGAGATAAATACCATCTTCTCCGAGATTGGTTTTGTGTTTGCGGAGGGTCCTGAGGCTGAACGGGAACGATACAACTTTGATCGACTCAATGTGCCAAAAGATCACCCCTCACGCGATATGCAGGATACATTTTGGTTTAAGAATGTGGATGTGAAAGAGCCAACAGTACTTCGTACACAAACATCTCCTGTACAGGCTCGATATATGGAGACACACACACCACCCATTCGTGTCATTGTGCCGGGGAAAGTGTTTCGGAACGAGGCAACCGATGCGACTCACGAGGCACAGTTTTATCAACTTGAAGGTCTCTATGTAGATAAGGGAGTCAATGTAGGTCATCTCAAGGGGGTGGTTGAGTATTTTTTCTCACGATTTTTCAAGGGAGATGTTGAGGTGAGGTTTCGACCCAGTTATTTCCCATTTGTTGAACCGGGGTTTGAGGTTGATATGCGACTTAACTCAGGCAACTCAAAGATGGTGGGACGGTGGGTAGAAGTCTTTGGGGCAGGAATGGTACATCCAAAAGTACTCCGTGATTCTGGGATTGATCCAACCGTGTATTCTGGGTTTGCGTTTGGGATGGGAATCGACAGGCTCGGTTTCATGAAATATGAGTTCGATGATATTCGCGCGCTGTATAATGGGGACCTCCGTTTTGTTAATCAATTTTAAATATGGTAGTACTTCATGATTGGCTAAAGGATTATTGCGGGGAATGGATACCTGATGTTAAGACTATTGAGGAACTTTTCACTTTCCATGCCTTTGAAATTGAAGAGACACAAGTTGTCTCGGGACATGAGGTGATTGATGTAAAGGTGCTTCCCGATAGAGCGAGCGACTGTCTCTCACATCGAGGTGTTGCACGAGAGCTCGGTACACTCATGGGAAAACCTCTCGCTCATGATCCCCTTATAAACCCAGTTGATCTTTCTCCGAAGGTAGAGAATATCAGGGTTACTATTGATGACTCAAATAAGTGTCGGCGATTTGCAGTGGCCCACATGACCGGAATCACTATCGCAGAATCTCCTGTGTGGCTCAAATCACGCCTTGAAGCGCTTGGACAGCGTTCTATCAATAACGTCGTTGATGCGACCAATTACGTCATGCTCTCGTTGGGTCAACCACTCCACGCATATGATGCCAAGAAACTTTCCCACGGTAACGGTGAGTGGCATTTTCTTGTTCGTATGGCGCGTAAGGGAGAGGAGATAACCACACTCACCAATGACACGTATGTATTGCCAGAGACGGTCCAACTCATCGTTGACGGCTGTACGGATGCGCCTGCAGGTATTGCAGGTATTAAGGGAGGGAAGCTTGCCGAAGTGGATGCACAGACTACTGATATTATTATTGAGGCTGCAAACTTCGACCCGCAGGTTACGCGCAAGGCGTCGCAAATTCTCAAGCTTCAGACCGATGCTTCGAAACGATTTGAAAATTCACTTTCTCCAGAGCTTGTCGCATACGCACTTACCGACATTGTGTCTCTCATCCGAGATATCGCAGGAGGAACGTGCGAGGGGTACTTCGACACTTATCCCACGCCAATTAAGAACGTGCCAGTCACCGTCACACTCTCACACATTCATGGGCTCCTCGGTGTGCATCTTGCCGATGCAGTAATTGAAGAAATATTGAATCGTCTTGGGTTCCTCCATTCTCGTACTGAAGAGGGGTGGGAGGTCGTTGCGCCGTTTGAGCGGATGGACATTGTCATTCCCGAAGATGTCATTGCCGAGATTGGTCGTGTGTATGGATATGAACATGTAGAGTCAGTTGTTCCAGAAAAGGTTGCGCTCGCTGAATATAACACCAAGCACTACTACAGTGAGAAAATTCGCACTGCACTTGTGGAGCGTGGTTTTTCTGAAGTCATCACTTCATCATTTCGAAAGAAAGATATCATTGAGCTTCAAAACGCTCTTGCAAGCGACAAAGGATGTCTTCGAAGCTCCCTTGCGCCCAATATTCGCGAAGTCCTTGACCGCAACACGCCAAACATAGATTTGCTCGGTTTGAATGCCGTTCGGGTCTTTGAAATTGGAACCGTGTTTGCAAAAAATGATGAGGGAAATGATGTTGTGGAGCATGTGTCGCTTGCCATCGGTGTCCGTACTAAACAGCAGGGGTATACACCAAAAGATGATGTGATGATCGGAGAGGATGTGACAGCGCTCAAGGAGGCTTTGGGAACATCACTTCACGGCAATATAAAAGAAGGAGTCTTTGAATGTAATCTCTCAGACTTAATTTCGAAACTTTCAACCCCTACTTCGTATGACGCATACACACCACTTAAGGATGTGCTCTTTGCTTCCTATTCAACATACCCATTTATTTCTCGCGACATTGCGCTCTGGGTGCCCGAGTCAGTTTCAGGAGATGAGATTGAAAAAATTCTTAAAGAGAATGGTGGAGAATTACTCACAAAGTGCAGACTCTTTGACGAGTTTAAAAAAGAGGGGAAGGTCTCGTATGCCTTCAGACTCATCTTCCAATCGTTCGAGCGTACGCTGACTGATGACGAAGTGGGGAAGGTTATGGATTCTATAACGGGAGTGCTGAAAGAGAAGGGCTTTGAGGTGCGGTAATTGTTGCAGAGTACATCACCTCAATCTTATTGACACGTAGTTAAGCAAAACGTATAGTTTGTTTAGTAAAACTGTACACCAAAAGTGAATATAAACCCAAACCAGAGGGGCTGATCTGGTGTTATGGAGAAGACAATGAATATTGATTTACCCATAATGATCATTCTCCTCATTTTCTCCGCTGATTGCGGAACAATGGTTGAGGAGGGTATCAGGCACTCTTCGAGTCGACCGTGGCTTCCCGCTTTCGTGTCGGCAGTCCTCTGGATTTTGTTCATGGTGTCCATGTATCCAACATGGATGACACTACTCGTTGCGGTTGCAAACCCAGTCGCATTTGCGTATGGGCTTTTGTATAGCCCATACAAGAGAGCATCATGTGGGCAGGTCCTAGACAACAGGCCTCCAGCAGACCACCCGTGAGCTAGTCCTCACACCAAGTTTCAAAGCTTCTTTTGAAGGGGCTTGAGATGAGAGCCGCCTTGGGAAATACATCGGAAGATGTATTTCCCAAGGCGGTTTTTCTATATTTTTCAGGCTGGAATGCCATACAGTTTTGCTCGTCTCCCATGAGACAAAATGGCGTATATTTGCTATACTTTGGGCTATTATAGGTTTGTAAAGTGAAATATCATCGTGGCTAAACAAAGTTCATACAGTGCTGATTCCATCCAGATTCTCGAGGGGCTTGAGCCAGTGCGAAAGCGCCCAGGGATGTACATTGGTACCACAGGCCCCGATGGGCTTCATCACCTCATCTGGGAGATTTTCGACAACTCACGTGACGAGGCCATGGGTGGCTTTGCAAACCGCATCGAGGTAGCACTCCTCCCAGGGAACTACATTCGCGTCGTTGATAACGGACGTGGTATTCCCGTCGACATGCACAAGCAGACAAAGGTCTCTGCGCTCGAGACTATTCTCACTACACTCCATGCAGGAGGAAAATTTGGCGGTGAAGACACGGGATACAAAGTCTCAGGAGGACTCCACGGAGTGGGTGCTTCAGTAGTGAACGCGCTTTCGACGCATATGATTGCGGAGGTCCACCGTGACGGAGGATATTTCATTCAGGAATACAATATTGGAAAGCCAAAGGCAAAGGTAAAGAAAGTGGGTCCTTCAAAACTTCAGGGAACTATCATTACGTTCAGGGCGGACGACACCATCTTCAATGAGATTAAGTATGACTACAAGCGCATCGTCTCACACATTCGCCAGCAGGCGTATCTGGTGAAGAGTATGCGTATTGCAGTTATTGATGCGCGCCCTACAGAAGAGGAGATGAAGGAAATGAGCGAGAAAGATGTACAGAAATTCCTCTCAGCGTTTGAGGGAAAGCAGTACCTTGCAGACCTGCACCTTGAGGTTCCTCATATGCATTTCTTCTTTGAGGGAGGATTGCGTTCGCTCGTTGCATTCAACAATCAGTATCAGAAGCCAGTACACGACAATATCTTCTATATTGAAAAGCAAAATGTAGATTCCGCAGTACTCTCGGTTGAGGTTGCACTTCAGTATGTTGATGACATCACTCCTCGCATCAGCGCATTCGCAAACAACATATACAACCCTGAGCAGGGTACGCATATAACCGGCTTCAAGACCGCCCTTACGAGAACACTCAACAACTATGCTAAGAAGAATAATTTCTTCTCGGTGAAAGATAAAGATGCCGGGTTTACCGGAGACGATGTACTCGAGGGTATTACTGCCGTTGTCTCGGTGAAAATGCCTGAGATTCAGTTTGAAGGGCAGACAAAGGCAAAGCTCGGCTCCGTTGAGGCGCGTAGTGCAGTAGAGACTGTCTTTGGTGATGCCTTCAATGAGTATCTTGAGGAGAATCCAAATGATGCAAAAGCAATCATCAATAAAGTCATCATTGCGGTGAAAGCGCGTAAGGCCGCGAAGGCTGCAAAGGACTCTGTACTTCGTAAGGGAGCACTCGAAGGCATGACACTCCCCGGAAAGCTTGCTGACTGTCAGACAAAGAGCGCAGAGGAATCGGAGCTTTTCATTGTGGAGGGAGATTCTGCGGGTGGTTCTGCAAAGATGGGACGCGACCGCCGTACACAGGCAATCCTTCCACTCCGCGGAAAAATTCTCAACGTAGAGCGCGCGCGCCTCGATAGAATGCTTGGCTCAGAGCAGGTGAAGAACCTCGTCGTCGCGCTCGGTACTGCAATTGGCGATGTGTTCGATCTCTCAAAGCTTCGCTATCACAAGATTATTATCGCAACAGACGCTGACGTTGACGGAGCACACATTCGCACGCTTCTCCTCACGCTCTTTTATCGATATTTCAGGCCAATCATCGATGGGGGTTTCCTCTACATTGCACAACCACCACTCTATAAAATTCAGAGAGGAAAGGAAGTGCTCTACGCATACACGGATGAAGAAAAGCACAGTATCCTCGGCGTAGACGCTCCGACGGACGAAGGTGGGGAGACTGAGGAGGAAGAGGTAGAAGTCGACGAAGAGACAGTAGAGGTTGCTACAAAAACTCAAAAAGTTCGCATCCAGCGATACAAAGGTCTTGGAGAGATGAACCCAGAAGAGCTTTGGGAGACAACGATGAATCCAAAAAACCGTGTACTCAAGCAGGTCTCGGTCATTGATGCGCAAGATGCCGATAGGGTATTTGATATTCTCATGGGTACGGATGTGTCGAGTAGGAAGTCGTTTATCCAGTCTAACGCTCACATGGCCAACCTCGACGTCTAACGCTCATCCTCGGCAAATTACTTTGTCGAATAACGAAAAGCCAAAGTGCGTCGTATGTCTATATACGCCTTACTTTGGCTTTTCTATTCTCCTCGTACTTTGCACAAGGCTGAACGTTAGATGAGATATCGTGCCTTATATACGGCTCGTAAAAAATCGTTTCGTGCTCCGCGCACTTCCACCAAAATAACACCTCCAAAAAACCTCGACGTATAATTTAGAAAATCACTTTGCCACTAACACAAAAACCTTCCAGATAACTGGAAGGTTTTTGTGTATTTGGATTTGATTATTATCGTACGGTGACGGTGACTGATTTTGTGTCATTGGATTCATTTGTGTCTGTAGTACTGTAGAGCATTGTGGTCAGTGTTGCTTGTGCGCCACTATCTCCATCAAGGTAAAATCCGAGAGTAAACTCAATGTGGTCACCTGGTCGTAGGGCTGATTGCTTTGGTGAGGTATATACCTTTCCAGAAGGGAGGACTGCATTGAAGTACCATGTGTCAGAGACTGCGGTTCCAACATTCTTCACGTCAAACCGAAGTGCATTGTTGAGGTCGCGATCATACCTCTGTGTGAAGGTAAATATGCCATTTCTTATCACACCACTTCCGAGGATAGTCATTGCAAGATCACTCTGTCGAGAAACTTGGGAAGGTGCAGTAATAGTGACTGGAGCAGTCGGGGTATCAATAACTGGTGTTTCTGTGACCACTTCTTCAGTTGGTTGTACCACAGGAATCGCTATCACTTCAGGTATTTCAGGAATTGTCTGTTCTTTAATTTCAATCCCTGCGTTCACAACAGTAATCTTCACGGTATTTTCGAAAGCCTCAGATTTGTCGGCATTTGTGAAAGAGACATGAAGGGGGACATCAGTAAATCGTGATGTTGTGGAATCGATGGTGAGGTAGAGACCATGAACGGTTGCAGGCAATGTAAGCGTGTCGGTACAGCTCATAGGCATGAGCGAGTCATTCTCACCACGAACCTGAAGGGCGATGCCTTCGGTACAGGTGTAGGTGAATGCGTACTCGCCCGTCTGTCGAACATCGGTCCAGAGTATTTCAAATGACTCAGCTGAATTCACTACAGTCTTCGGGGTAGTAATAGTGAGTTCGTGGAGTGGACGGTACGTCTGCATACTCTCGACGATAGAGGCAAGGGAAGAGAATACCCTTGGTGCTTGTTTAATAGCGAGTGTTGCTCCCCATACAACTACAGCCACGGTTACTAAAAAGCCAGTAATTGCGAGTACTTTGACAACGACGTCTCTAAAAGTCATATTTTCAGTCATAATTTGAACATGCTACCACGGAAATTATACTCTGTCAACTCATCTGTTTGACAAACTTGAAAAGTAGTGTATTATATTGACATCATTTATATTCAGTATATGGAATCAAAAACCACAAAAAATCATATGCAGTTCACTTCAAAGCTCGAAGAGAGGGTTGTTTTCTTCTTTGTTGTTGTTGGTGTCATATCGATTACCTATGGAATCTTTTTCATTGCTGATTTTCTCCCTGAGAAGAAAGTTGAAGTTGAGGTAGAGGAACAAGTGCCTGCGGTTCCAACGGAAATTATTGCAGAGGAACCTGTGACAGTTGTGGAAGAGGTTGTTGATCCGCTCCCGATTTCTATAATTTTTGACGCACTCGATGGGAAGCGAGTAACAATTCTCAATCCAGACTCAGGTACTGTAGAAGCGCTTGATTCGGCCCTTCTTTCAGGTGTTGTCCGTCACCCCGAGTCAGCTGACTTCAAAGAGTCGGGAACTATCTTTCTCCTTGGTCATTCGAGCTACCTTCCTGTTGTCCGCAACAAGAACTTTCAAGCATTCAATGGGATTCAAAAACTTAAGTGGGGTGACACCATCAGACTTCAATCATCAGATGTAGAGTATGTGTATAGTGTTGAGCGTGTCTATGAAACGAAAGCAACTGATGCTGAGGTGAAGATAGAAAAGGGTGATGCAAAGCTTGTTCTTGCAACCTGTAATTCATTTGCAACAAAGGATGACCGCTTCATTGTTGAGGCTGTACTCGTCGGTTCTCATCCAGTCGGGACACCTGCGGTCTAAATAGGGAAGCCTTGACAGATTTTGAGTACCACTGTATAATACAGTCATAAGTAGTACCTCCATAGTTTCTTAAAAATTTGGCTTATTAGAGCAATAAACTGTATTGCAACCATTCAGCCGTTCGGCCGGCATCAATTATGAGGCCTTTATATTGTCGGTGACTTTTGTACAAAATTATGTTTTGTGCGGTGAGTTGCCTGCAATAACGTGGGTGATAAATACGTCCGTATAGCGCGGACTGAGTTCTCTGATAACCAATCCAAATGGAGGCATCATGACCAACATGAATTTCCGCGCCGTCGTGGCGCTTCTCGCAGTATCGGTTCTGGTCGGTTGTGGCGCAATGCCCCAGTCTGGCCAGTTGTTCAACAACACTACCGCCAAGCCTTCACCGGCTCCGGCGGTTGGTACCACCACCACTTCGGTTCCGGCTACACCGCAAGGTGCGCCGGTAGCGAAACAGGTCGCTGTGGTAGCGCCCGAAGCTCTGGTCCAAAAGACCAAGGCGAAGGGTACTGCAAAGGCAGCACTTCCCATGGCGCGTAAGGGCGAAATCACTTCGCCCAAAGTGCTTGCAGAACGAATCCGCGAAACGCTGAAGGCGGATCCGACCGGGAACAAGAAGCTCGTCAGGGGTGCTAACACCACTCCCGCAGGCTTCCTTGCTTCTGTGCAGGCGGCGGGTGGGACAGTGGATGGTCTTGCTGCCCTTCCGGCCTACCTCGAGTCACTCGTTGCACGTGACATGCCCTCGGGCAAGTTCACGATGTCGCGAGTGATCTACTCGGTTGCGAGCGGTACCGAAAAGTATCAGCTCGATATCGAGAGGGGGTTCGCACGGGAGGCTCACAAGGGTGAGCAGGGATGGTACGATGCCAATACGGGTCGCCTCATCCTCGCTGGGGATTGTTCCAACAGTCCTTTGGGGCTCGTGAAGGGTCCGACGGCACCGCAACCCGCACCAGCGCCCGCTCCTGCGCCTTCTCCGAGAGCTTCGGCCTGTACCAGCGCCACCAAAATCGGCGAGGTGATGGTTTGGTGGCAAGACGTTGTCGGCAAGGTGGCCGGTCTCGACAACGCCATCGCGAAAGTCAGGGCAGGAAGGTCGGGGTACTATGACCCGGAGGAAGTGTCCCGTGGGTTCGGTGCACGTATCCGTGCGTCGGGTACGCCAGCTCCATCGGCGGATGTCGTCACTGTTAAGCTTCATCGCACAAGCGGTGGGGTGACCGAACTCTTCAGGGGTTCAGTTGACGGTAAGCGTCGTTTCGAGCTTCCCGCTGATGCAGTGGATGCGGACGTCGTCCAGATTGTCTTCGACGGATTGGATAAGTATGTCTATCCGCCTCGGGATCTTCGCGGCAAGGTGTCGGAGTACAAGGGGGGATGCGTCATCAACGCTTCCCATGCCATCCTTCGCTAGCAGTTCTTGACCATAGCCACTCGGGAGAGTCGCGACTGGTCGCCTAGGTAAAGTAGCGAGCGCACTCGTGCGCTCGCTACCAACCTTTTTCTTTTTCATCCTTTCAATATTCTTGCGTACAAGCGTAGGTAGGAATATTTAGAAGCATGAATTTATCATACTCAAAGTAAACATATGAAAACAATTCAAACAAATAATATCGCAGTGACAATTGCAAAGGGATTGCTCGGCATTTTTGCTGTCACGGTGTTTATGTTTGCCGTGCTACCTACGCTTTCAGTACATGCCGATGAACCCGGAGAGGGCTACAGCGATGTGAGTGGGAGTACTGATTTTGAACCATGGCCAGACAATGGTGATTATGGTTATAACGATGTGAGTGGGAGTACTGATTTTGAACCATGGCCAGACAATGGTGATTATGGTGCGGTATATAATGACGTTAGTGGATCTTCAAATGATGTCTATTACGATGTGAGCGGAAGTACCGAGCAAGAGACTGTCGTAGCATATGTTTATGAAGAAACTTCATACCCATACTATTATGATACGAGCTATAACGGATACTCAGGCTTTTCTGCGGGATATTCGTATACCTATCCGTACTACCAAGATAACTATAACGGAAACTACAATTACAACTATACGTACCGAGCACCAGAACAGAGTCCAACTTGTACACTCTCTGCAAATCAAACGTCAATAGATGAGGGTGATGATGTGCGCCTCACATGGTCAACTTCAAATGCGACAAACATTTCAATTAATAATGGTGTAGGAACTGTCTCACGAAGTGGTTCAGATACTGTTTCGCCATCATCGTCACGCACCTATGTGCTTGTGGCCAGTGGTCCTGGTGGGACCGTGTGGTGTTCTGAGACCATTCTCGTCGATGAGGATACCGACAACAATGATAACAATGACAATGTACGTTGTGACTCGTTTACAGCGAGTGATACTCGTGTCGATGAGGGAGATGAGGTAACACTCAGATGGAGAACTACAGACGCTAATGATGTTCGTATCAATCAGGGTGTTGGAGATGTGGACGATGATGGAAGTGAGCGAGTAACTATAGATGAAGACACCACGTTCACACTCACTGCCCGCGATGGGTCTGATACCGACACTTGTCGTGTGACCGTGCGCGTTGAAGACGACAACGACAATGACCGAAATGCACCACGATGTACGCTCCGCGTATCTGATACACATATCAGCAGTGGTGAGAGCACGATTCTTTCGTGGAACAATGACCGAACTGACAGAATGATTCTTAGAGATGATAATGGAAGAACACTTGCTGACTCTGACGATGACCGTGATGTGAATGAGGATATTGACGCACTTACGGTCCGTCCTCGTGAATCAACGACGTACACACTCAGTGTATACAATGGAAATGTACGCCGTACGTGTGAACTCGATGTGGTTGTGGGTGAACGAGTTATTGGTGGCGTTACACTTTCGAGTGTCCCGTACACCGGTTTTGATGCAGGTCCAGTACTCACCAGTATCTTCTATACAGCGATAGTTGCGTGGGGTTTGCTCCTTGCCTATGTGCTCGTTATTCGTAGACGAGTGGATGATGTGAAGGACGTTGAGCACGATTGGTCACTTACCAATACTGAAAGTACTTTAGTCTCTGAGGAGGGTGAGATCGATTTTCCAATGAATCTTCCTACCCAAGATGCAGAGGTTGTGGAAGAAGTGTCGGGAGACATGTCTCGACTTCAAGAGCTTGAGGCGTATGCACATGAGCACTTCGCACTTGTCTCAAGTGATGCACTCAGGTTTATTGTGGGGCAGGAAGGTACTGATGCGGAACATACTGCCACTCTCGACCGAGTTATTGAACTGGTGAAGGCAAAGTATCCTAAGGAAGGCGAATGGGTTGTTATTAATAAGGAGCGAGTCTTGGCAGTACTTGCATAAGAAGCAGAGGATACAATATATGAAAACTAATATTACAATGGGACGTATTACAAAATATCAACTGTTTAGTATTACAATACTTGTAATACTCAGTTTTGTTTCACTCAATGTAGCTTTTGCTGATATGTATGCAGATGTGAGTGGCTCATTCGGTGGTGTCCCTGCCTTCAGTGATGTCAGTGGGTCGGGGTCAATTATTGGTGTGGGTCTCAGCAACGATGTTAGCGGATCAGTCTCGACGATAAATATGTATGCAGATGTGAGTGGCTCATTCGGTGGTGTCCCTGCCTTCAGTGATGTCAGCGGGTCTGCTTCAGTAGGAGACATCTATAATGATGTCAGTGGATCTGCATCGGTGATGGATATTTATAACGATGTCAGCGGGTCTGCTTCAGTAGGAGACATCTATAACGATGTCAGCGGATCAGCTATAAGTGACGACACCGCACTCCTCCTTGCTGCAGGAAGTGGACCAGGTGTGATCATCGGTGGTTCAGTGGGGGGAGGCGGTGGAGGAGGTGGGTCTGTGCCAGTAATTCCTCCGGTAGTACCACCAGTTGTTCCGCCTGTGGTACCACCGGTAGTACCTCCCGTAGTGCCACCAGTTGTACCTCCTGTCGTACCGCCAGGTGGTGGGGGCGGAGGCGGTAGTTTCTCAAGTAGTAACGGCGGAGGCGGTTCAAGTGCTACACGTTGTGTACTTGCAATTTCTGATAGAAATATTTTTGCGGGAGAAAGCATCTCACTTTCATGGAATAACAACCGAATCACTGAATTCATCCTTACCGATGCAGAAGGAAATACACTCATTGATACAAACAGAACTGATGCATACAGTGTCAATCGAGGAACGTTTACTCTTCGTCCAAGCGAGTCAACAACATATACGCTTACCGCAACTCGTGGATCAGTCACTCGAATCTGTGAAGTGCCACTTACTATTGGAGGCGGTATTACACTCTCAAGTGTTCCATACACCGGTTTCGATGCAAGAAACACATTGCTCTACACATTCTATGGAGCTGTGCTCGCATGGGTGGGTGCAATGGGCTATGTCTTATACGCAAGACGCCGAACTTCTGTAGTAGTGAAGTAATTTATTCAGAAAAATACAGAGAAAAATACAGAGGTCCGACCTATGTAAAGCTTTACATAGGTCGGACCTCTGTATTTTCGTGACTTATTTCATTTTCAAAACAAAAAATACCTCAAGGCGTCGCCTTGAGGTATTTTTTGTTTGCATAATTCTTTAGAGTGACTTCGTATCAATCTCTGTGAGGAGGTGGTTTCCAAGTCTACTGAGTGACATCTCCATGGACTCACCCTTTCGTGATTCGAGTGTTACATTTTTTGCAGTGACTTCTTTATCTCCCACGACGGCAAAGTAGGGGAGTCTATCGGTCTTCGCGTTTCTGATGCGCTTTCCGAGCGATTCATTGCTGTCATCGAGTACAGCGCGAATGCCAATTGCCTTAAGTTCCTCGTATACCTGGCGCGCATACTCACTGTGTATTTCTGACACAGGAATGATTCGGATTTGCTCAGGCGAAAGCCAGAGCGGGAAGTTGCCTGCGGTGTGTTCAATATAGACACCAAGGAAACGATCGATCGTGCCGAGGAGCGCTTTATGAATCATGACAGGCGTTTTCTTCGTTCCGTCCTTGTCTGTGTATTCAAGTCCAAAACGCCCCGGTTGAACGAAGTCGAGTTGTTCAGTTGCACACTGCCATTCACGGCCGAGTGCATCAATAACCATGATGTCGATTTTTGGACCATAGAACGCTGCCTCACCCTTTGCTATCCAGTAATTAAGTTCCAGCTTTTTTGCAACTGCCTCAATTTTTTCTTCTGCCATTTTCCAGAGTTCGTCATCACCGAGATACTTCTCGCGATTTTCGGGATCATGAAATGAAAGGCGAGCTTTAAACTCCATACCAAGTGCACCATAGAGTGTTTTAATCATGTTCATGATATTTTCAAACTCTTGCTCGATTTGGTCTGGACGACAGAACACATGCGCGTCATCCTGTGTGAGTGAGCGAACACGGGTAAGACCGCCAAGTTCTCCAGTTTTTTCGTCACGGTAGCAGGTCGTCGTTTCCATATAGCGGATAGGGAGGTCACGGTAGCTTCGTGGTCGACTTACATATATCTGAGTGTGGTGTGGACAGTTCATCGGTTTGAGTGCAAAGGAGTCATTCGACTCTTGACTCTGCACGAGAAAGAGCTCATGTCCGAATTTGTCCCAGTGACCAGAAGTCTTATAGAGGTCAATCTTTGTGATGTGTGGAATCCATACTTTCTCGAAACCACATCGTGCCTGAAGTGACTCAGAGAATTTTCCGAGTTCATCGCGAAGGATTGTCCCCCGAGGTGTATAGAGGGGGAGACCAGATCCTACGAGCTCTGAGAATGTGAAGAGATCGAGCTCTTTTCCGATCTTTCTATGGTCGCGTTTTTTTGCTTCTTCAACTTGTGTGAGATGTGTGTCGAGTTCTGTTTTACTATCAAATGCAAGTCCATAGATGCGGGTGAGCATTGGGTTTTTTTCACTCCCACGCCAGTACGCACCGGCAAGAGATGAGAGTTGGAATGAGTCGGCATCGATGTCATCTGCAGGAGAATCACAGTGTCCACCACGACAGAGGTCGGTGAATTCAAAATGGCCTTCACCGACAGTATAGAGGGTGATTACCTCATTATTTTTTTCGAGTTCGTTGATGAGTTCTGTTTTAAAGAGGTTGTCTTTAAATACTTCACGCGCTTCGTCTGGAGTCACGACTTTGTGTGAAAAAGATTTCCATGAGGGAAGCGCTTTTCGCATGTTCTTCTCAATTTGCTTCAGGTCATCATCCTTTGGCGCCGGCCCTCCACTGAAGTCAAAGTCATAGTAGAAACCGTTATCGATTGCGGGACCTATCGTTGGCTTTGCGTGAGGAAAATCTCTTCGCACAGCAAGCGCAAGAAGGTGAGCGAGAGTATGGCGTTTATGTTCAAGTGATTCGTTCATGATTTTGTTGGTAAATTAATAAAGTTTGTTGAAAGTGTTGTGTGTAAAAGTACAGGGTCTTCTATAACGAAAAAGCGTCCGAGCAAAAATACGACGAAGTCGTATTTTTGCTCGGACGATCTTTGCAAATGCAAATCCGCGGTCCCACCGAGCTTTCGGGCTTTTTCCCGACACTTCATTCACAGATTAGGGAAGAAATCCTCCGCACTATTCCCATTAATGGGAATAGTGGTGCTGGCGGTTGGTAGGCGCCACAACTTCTGTCCTGTATATCCTAGCGTGTCCATTGATATTGTCAATTGCCATAGGGCTGGGCTATTTTATTTGTCGGTCGTGTAAGGTAACATATTTGTATATGTCCAAGAAACTTAAGGGAGTATCCCTCGCTGGCCTGCAAAAACTAATTGAGGAGATTTATGGAGTGCCTGATGATAGGCTCTATTCTATTGAAGATATGCTTACGCATCAACAGCGTTTTGCCATGAGATCATTGAAGGGCATCAGAAAAGGTGATCTCAAAAAGATAAAACTCAATTTAATGATTGCCTTGTCATGGCTCCTTGCAATCTCAAACCGTTTTCATATTGAAGTCGATGATGTTGTATGGAAAAGATTTCCAGGTGCTTGCCTCTACTGTGGAGAAAAAACATGTGAATGTAAGAGGACGAAACTAACAAAAAGAAAAACCATACGTGGGGATCTTTTACGTAAACCAAAAACGCTTAATGAATGGCAATTACTTTTTAATAAAATATACCCTGCGTCAGGGCGTACACTTGATGAAGCCGGCGTTCACTTTGCAGAAGAAGTTGGAGAAGTAAGTGAGTCTGTACACAACTATCTCGGGCAACACCTCAAGAGACAATTTAGTGAGATACAAGACGAGATTGCCGATGAAATTTCATGTATTTTTGGCATTGCAAATTCAGCAGGGATTGATGTTGTGACAGAGGTAGAAAAAATGTATTCAAATGGTTGCCATGTCTGTGCCCGTACTCCGTGTGTTTGTGATTTTGCTAAAGTCTCATTACTAAAGACATAACAGGGGTTGTGTGGCTATCAATTTATACCATAAGACGCAATTGCGTCTTATGGTATAAATTGCTTAATTTGTCGGAATCGTTTCTTGAGGGGCGAGGCTCTTTACCCGCTCGATGACAATGGTCGGTTCTTCATTGCGCATTGAAATCTTTCCCTGAATAGCAATGCAGGAACCAGTGAAAAAGAGTGTTTGGTGCGCTCTGAATGTTTCAGGGAAGGCCACAAGTTCAACGGCTTCGTTTCCGTCACTGAGTATCACAAAGGCCATGCGGTCACCCTTCTTTGTGAGGAGTTCCTGCACACTCTCCACCATGCCCGCAGTGACGACAGGGATACCGTTTCGTGTCTCTCGTTTGAGTGCACTGATGCGAGGGCGCTTCTCGAGTTCATCCTGATACTCATCGAGCGGATGTCCCGATACATAGACGCCGAGAAGTTCTTTTTCCCAAATAAGTTTTTCTCGCTTTGTCGCAGGTGTTCCTGGTATGAGTACTAATGTATGAATATTTGATGATGCGAGTCCTGCAAAGAGTGAGTCTTGTGACGATTCTTTTCCGTGAGATTGTTCCTTGTGATACGAGAGCAGTGTCTCAGTGTTTGCAAGCATCATCCCACGTTCATGGAAACGGTCGAAAGAACCAGACATGACAAGTGCCTCAAGAGATTTTTTATTGAGGTTTCTGCTCGTGACTCGGGTAAGAAAATCTTGGAGGGAAGTGAATTGTCCGTTTGTTTTGCGTTCTTCGATGATGGACTCAGCAATTCCTTCACCAAAGTTTTTGATGGTGGTCAGCCCAAAACGTATTTTGGCAGGTACCCCATCTTTTGCTGGCACAACCGAGAACGGTGCAAAGCTCTCATTGATATCGGGAGGAAGCACCTCTACTCCCATGCGCGTACACTCATTGATGATTTCTGAAATCTTTTCAGTGTCTCCCGCGTCTGCGGTGAGCACGGCGGACATGTACTCCACGGGGTAATTTGCCTTCATGTATGCCGTCTGGTATGCGACACGTCCATAGCTCGCAGCGTGTGCCTTGTTGAATCCGTACGCAGCAAAAGGCTCGATGAGCTTCCAAAGCTTGTCTGAGAGAGATGCACTCAGTTTGCCGTATTCGACAAACCCCTTGAGGAGCTTTTCTTTCTCTGCTTCCATCACGGCAGGAATCTTCTTTCCCATCGCCTTACGCAACATATCTGCCTCGAGCCACGAGTATCCCGCAAGCTCTCGTGCAATCATCATAACGTCATCTTGGTAGGTGATGACTCCGTATGACCGGTCGAGAATCTTCTCGAGGCGACGGTCGAGATATGAGATGAGGTTGGGATTATTCTTTCGTTCAATATACTGTGGGATAGATTCCATCGGCCCTGGGCGATAGAGCGCCACCATGGCGTTGATGTCGTGAATGGTTGATGGACGAAGTTGCTTGAGGAAAGCGGTCATACCTGTTCCATTTAATTGGAACAGTCCCATCGTCTCACCGCGCGCGAGCATCGCGAATGTCTTCTCGTCGTTCACGGGGATGTTCTCTATATCGACTTCAACGTTGTGAATCTTTTGTACTCGCTTCACGGCATCAGCGAGTATTGAGAGGTTTTTAATACCGAGGAAGTCGAACTTAAGGAGTCCGACGCCATCTTCACCAACTGAGTGCATTTCATATTGGGTGATGAGCTTTCCAGTCTTTGGGTCGGGCTGGAGAGGGACAAACTCCGTGAGCGGTTGTGGCGAGATGACGACTCCCGCAGCGTGCACACCAACGTGGCGTACGCGCCCTTCAATGCGTTTTGCAAGATCAATGACTTCCTTTGTCTCAGGGTCTTTGGTATAGAGGCTCTTGAGGTCGGGCTCAATTTCGAGCGCCTTTTCGATGGTCATCGGGAATCCTTGGCTCCCCATAGGGATGAGCTTGGCGATGCGGTCGCCGGTGGAGTAGGGGTGTCCGAGGGCGCGCGCGACATCACGCACCGCAGCGCGCGCCATCATGGTTCCAAAGGTACCAATCTGTGCGACGTTGTCCTTACCATACATCGTGCGCGCATACTCAATAATCTCATCACGCCTATTGTCGGCGTAGTCCATGTCGATATCAGGTGCAGAAGGACGTTCTGGATTGAGGAATCGTTCAAAGGGAAGTTTGTATTCAAGTGGGTCCACATTAGTAATCCCGAGAACATATGTCGTGAGAGAACCTGCAACTGACCCTCGAATAGTGGTGAGAATTTTTCGTTCACGCGCTTCACGGATGAGGTCACCCACCACGAGGAAGTATTTTGCATATCCCTTCATCTTGATGACCCCGAGTTCATAATCAAGACGCTCTTTTACCACAGGGTCTTCAAGTGAGAGACCTCGCCACGCAACGCCCTCGTATGCGGTATCTTTGAGTTCGGCATCAGGTTCTTTTCCACTCTTTATTTTGTAGTCAGGGAAGTACCACGTTGAGCCAGGGCTCATTTCTACCGTGCATGAAGATGCAATACTCACCGTATTCTTAAGCGCTGTCACTTCGTCTTCTCCGGTGAAGAGTTCTTTTGCGCGCTCTTGTGAGATGAATGAAAAGTTTGGAGCGAGTTCTCCTTCGGCGTCCTGCGTCTCCACCACGCCACCGTTCTGAATTTTTATCATGGTCTCGCGGGCGAGGTGGTCACGTTGCTCGAGGTAGTACACGTCATGTCCTGCAACGAGCGGAGTGTTCGTCTTCTTTGCAAGTGTCTTGATATGTTCCTGAAGTGGTTCGTGTCCCTCAATTTCTGGGTGATGGGTGATTTCGAGATAGCAGTCATCTCCAAAGAGACTCTTGTACCAATCAAGTGTTGATTCCGCATGCTCAGCATTTCCATCGCGGAGCGCAAGAACCGATTCGCCACTAAATGAGGGGATGATGCAGACAAGGTCTTTATGGAATTCTTCGATGAGCGCGTGGTCGATACGTGGTTTGTAGTAGAAGCCATGCACGTATGATTCGGTCACTATCTTGATGAGGTTTTTGTAGCCGTCATTGTTCTTCGCGAGGAAGACGACGCGACCGCGGGGTTTGTCGATTCCTGCATCTTTATCAAAACGAGTTCGTGGTGCGAGGTGTGCGTCGAGCCCAATAATCGGCTTTATTCCTTCCTTGGTGCAGGCTTTGTAGAAATTGATAGCACCGTAGAGCGCTCCATTGTCGGTGAGTGCAAGTGCGGGCATTCCGTATTCTTTTGCGCGCTGTGCAAGCTCTTTTGGGGTAGGGAGTGCGTTTAAAAGCGAATAGTGGCTATGGACATGGAGGTGGATGAAATCAGCTTCGAGTTTTTTGGGTTCAGCCATAGTGCTAACTATTGTATAGTACATAGGTGAAAAAGAAAGTTGTTGAAAAACGGTACATTATTGGGATAGATGAAGCCGGAAGGGGCCCTCTCGCCGGCCCAGTTGCCGTCGGTATTGCCTGTGTTCCTCATGATTTTGACTGGAATGTTATTTCTGGGGTAGGGGATTCAAAGAAGGTGTCGGCGAAAAATCGCGAAGCGATTTTTTGCCGAGCACGGTCCCTCAAGAAACAGAGATTACTCAATTTTGTCGTGGTACAGATACCGGCATCCACAATTGATCGTATCGGTATTACAAAAGCCGTCTCACTCGGTATTACCCGTGGACTCGTGAAACTTGATATGAATCCAAAGCGTGTGGACGTCCGTCTCGATGGCCTTCTCCATGCACCTCTGGAGTACATACATCAAGAAACTATTATTAAGGGTGATGCGAAAGAGAAAGTCATAGGTCTTGCCTCTATATGTGCAAAAGTTACGCGTGATTGCACCATGGTGCGTCTTGCGCGTACGTATCCAAAATACGGATTTGATGTTCATAAGGGTTACGGCACGAGGGCTCACATTTCGGCAATACAGAAACATGGCCTTTCAAAAATTCACCGCAGGAGTTTCACCAGACGATTTCAGAAATAATGAAGTCGTGTTATTCTGTGTATAGAAACACATGTAGTATTCCATCAACGGAATCAACTATCAGAGGAGATGCATCATGACACGCATTGACCCGACTGAACCATAAGTGTGGCCCGCGGGCACGAAGAGAGCCGACAGAAAACGTCGGCCTTTTTTATTGTGTTTTAATCGCTTGTATTTTTATAATACTCAGGGTAGCATCAGATTATTCATAGCGATGGTGCTTTTGAATATGTTCTTAGAACAACAACAAAGAAAAGGAGAAGTATATGAAGTGTGTTGAAAATAGAGAGAAGCATAATCCCCAAAGAGGGAAGTTGGAACTGCCACTGTGGTGGGGTGACGATGATGACGGATCACATCTGTCTAATCAAAGTTACTGGAATAGAAGTGACAGCCCCGCGCCAGAAGGCATGGGTGAAGAAGTTGTTTCGTATCAAAGTCGATGCAAGAAGAAGCATTTGCTCGAGAAGGGTATATAACAACAACAAGATCTCTTTCAGGGTGAATGTAAAAGGCCGGGACTCGTACCCGGCTTTTTCTATGTGGACATCAATTCTTTTCTATGGTACAGTATAAGCTGATTTTTGTTCAATTGTAATTGTTTTGGGGGACACAGATGGCGATGACGAAGCATTCATCGACCGCAAAGGTCGTGCAAGAAGAAATTGTCCGGAGGCTAATAGTGAATTCGAAAGGTCTGGCGGGGACGCTTGTCGTTGTTCATGCCAGCTCAGTAATTCAGTTCGAGTGCACGTTCACGACGCAGAAAGGGCATGTCATGGATGAGCTCCGAAAGGAACTGGTACGGAACCTTATCACTGAGGGTGATTTCAAAGATTGGCTGAGCAAATGCTTAGGCTCCCGCTTGAAATGGCCAAGTGTAAGGCTGAAGGCCAATCCACACCAGAAGAGTGAGACACACTACGTCTGGCTATTTCTAAGGAAGGGCTAGCGGAGATAGGTCATACGGCAGTACCAAAAGGTGAAGGTCAGGGGTTTTCACAGACCCCTGGCCTTTTTTGTTGCTTTTTTATGGATATCTGCTATAGTCTTGCCACTATGGTTATACGAATGAGACATACGCGGGCCCATACAGGGAACCGCCGTTCACACCACGCAATCAAGGCGGAAAACCTTGTTGCATGTTCACATTGTGGAGCGTCACGACGACCACATCATATGTGTCTTGAATGTGGTTATTATAATGGCCGACAGGTGCTCGACCTCGCAAAGGCAAAGACTGAGCGAGAGGCTCGTATGAGTGCGAAGAAGGAACAGATTAAGAATGAACTCGGAGTATCGAGCGAGACACCAACTCCAGTAGAAGAACCAAAAGAGGAAGTCACCAAGGAAAAATAAAAGAAGAGTGGTTCAGGTGAGAATCCACAAACGTCCCCAGTATGGGGACGTTTGTGTAAAAAAGTCTGGTACAATATGGAAAGTAATAGTTCATTAGTTTTTTATGGCAAATAGGCACCTTTCACGATCGATTGTTCTTCAGTCACTCTTTGAGTGGGATTTAAATAGTATAGAAAAAAACGCCATGAGTGAGACACTCATGCGCAATGTTGAAGAATTTGCACAGAATAAATCAGACGCTCCGTTCATGGAGAAGCTCCTTGATGGTGTGCTTCAGAAGCAAACCGAGCTCGACCTCATTATTGAAAAAGCTGCGCCCGAGTGGCCTATAGATAGGATTGCACCAGTGGACAGGAATATCCTTCGTCTCGGTCTCTATGAGCTTCTTTTTTCAGATAGGGGAGAAGTGCCTGCAAAAGTCGCCATCAATGAGGCCATTGAGCTTGCGAAGCAGTTTGGTGGTGAAAATTCAAGTCGTTTTGTAAACGGCGTTCTCGGTGCGGTCTATAAGGAGATTGGTGAACCGGGGAAAGAAGAGGTTTCAAAGAACAAAAAGAAAAAGGAAATTTCTTTTGAGCAGATGGAGATTGAGCGACTTGCGGGCGCGGTGGTCTATGCCATTCATGAGGGGATTATGTACCTCGCGCTCGTCCATGACATCTTCGGCCATTGGACGCTATCAAAGGGGAGAATTGAAGAGAATGAAAATATTGAAGAGGGTGCACAGAGAGCGTTAAAGAGTGAAATTGGACTCACTGTTGAGGTTGAGACAGAGCTTGGTAAAAATGAGTATATTGCATCGCATCCCGAGAAGGGAAAGGTTCGCAAGCAGGTTGCCTATTTCCTTGCTCGCTCACCCTATGAAAATCTTGTCCTTGAGCAAAAGGGCGGGCTTGATGCCGCACAATGGTTTAAGGTGGCTGATATTCTCGAACTCAATTTCTATGAGGACATTTTGCCGATTGTGACTAAGGCCGTGACAGTATTGGTCAGTAGGAAATAGGATAAAAGCATCAAAACAGTAGTGTTGAGGCTCTCGTACTCATTCCTTCCGTATTCCATTATTGTGTGATACGGTATCGCTATGATAGATACATCAGATATTGAAAAAAGTCTTGAAAAGCTTGAGGCGCTCATTGGCGTCACATTTCTAGACCGTATACACCTCCTCACTGCGGTGACCCACCGTTCCTACCTCAATGAACACAAGGAGGCAAAGCAGGGTCATAATGAGCGATATGAGTTCCTCGGCGATGCTGTACTTGAACTTGTCATTACAGACTTCCTTTTCAACAAATACCCTGAGAAGCCCGAAGGAGAACTTACCGCAATCCGCGCAGCACTGGTGAATACTGTCTCACTCTCAGAGGTCGCATCAAAGCTCGACCTGAGTGAATTCTTGCTCCTCTCAAAGGGTGAGGAAAAGGATACGGGACGAGCACGGCAATATATTCTTGCGAATACATTTGAGTCAATTATCGGGAGTATATACATTGACCGTGGATACGAGATTGCGAAGGAGTTCATTGGGCGCAATCTTTTTGATAAAACAGAACCTATCGTTGCGAAGCGGTTGTGGCAAGATGCGAAGAGTCGTTTCCAGGAACTTGCACAGGAGCATACGAGCATCACACCAAGCTACGAGACCCTGAATCAAACAGGTCCTGATCATGACCGTGTGTTTACCGTCGGTGTCTTCCTCGGAGGTGAAAAAATTGCAGAGGGGAGGGGACGCTCAAAGCAGGAAGCAGAGCAGAGTGCAGCAGAAGCCGGACTTACTGCAAAAGGTTGGTAATGAGAAGATAAGCATCTTTCTATATGTACTCAATAATACAAACCCTCGCCCCGTAGTGAAGTGAGTCTACGAACTTCTGGTACGGGGAGCTGGACTCATTGCAAAGAGTTGGGATTAATTCACAATTGAAAGAATGCCTCATGATATACTCATGTCATGAGGTTTTTTTCGTGCAGAGCAGAGCGAGGATTCACGCTGGTGGAAATAGTTTTAGTCATTGGTGTTATTGCGGTATTGTCTGCGGTTGTGATTGGAAACCTTGGTGAAGCGAAGAAGAAGCCACGCGATGCAAAGCGTATAAGTGATCTTGGACAGATTCAGCTTGCACTTCGTATGTATAAGGATGTTCATGAAGCGTACCCTACGGGTGCGAATTACGTTGGTGATGTAGGAAAAATTGGAGAGGGAAATGATATCGACACAGTTCTTCAAAAATATCTTCCCACAGCCTTCAAAGACAGTATGCAAGATTCAGACTCAAATTATGGGTATTATTATGACAGTAACTACGATTGTTCTGGTGTACCTAAGAAGGTTCTCTACGCAAAGAGCATGGAGCTTCAAGCATCGAGCAATTGGACTGATGTGTGCGGAGACACGCCACCAGGTACCAATTCATACATCATCATACTCAGGTAATTTTTATGTATCTCAAAGAACTCACTATCAACGGCTTCAAGTCTTTTGCTCGCAAAGGTGAACTTGAGTTCAATACGCCCATTACTGCTATCGTAGGGCCGAACGGCTCAGGGAAGTCGAATGTTGCTGAAGCATTTCGTTTCGTCCTTGGGGAGCAGTCAATCAAGTCCATGCGTGGGAAGCGTGGAGAGGATCTCATCTTCAATGGATCAGCCAGTATCTCACGTTCAAATCGAGCATCAGTTGCGATTAAACTCCTTAATCCTGCCAAGAATGGCACACGCGTGTTCCCGCTCGACTTCGATGAAATTGTTGTGGAGCGTGCGGTGAATCGTGACGGCACGAATGAGTATGCTATCAATGGTTCAAAGACGCGTCTCAAGGATGTGCAGGAACTCCTCGCATCTGCAAATATTGGGCCCACAGGACACCACATCATTTCGCAGGGGGAGGCAGACAGAATTCTTTCGGCAAGTCCAAAGGAACGTCGAGAAATGATTGAGGATGCACTCGGCCTTAAGGTGTTTCAATTTAAGAAAGCGGAGAGTGAGCGCAAACTCAAGAAAACTCGTGAGAACATCGCGCAGGTAGAATCACTAAGACGAGAGGTGGCGCCACACCTCAAGTTTCTTGAGCGTCAGATAAAAAAGATTGAGCGTTCGCTTGCACTTCAGGAAGAACTCAAGGGTGTGTATGCAGAATATTTGAAGCGGGAGGACACCTACATTGCTTTTCACCACGACCGATTTACGAAAGAACGCGAGGCGCCAGTGGCCAGGCGAGAGGAACTCGGTACACTCCTCACCGAGGCAAAGAATAAATTAAAAACTCGTGAGAAAGATGATACTCGGGACGGACTTGTTGCACTTGAGAAAAAGATGTCAGAAGCGCGTCACAAGCGACAAGAGTCGGTGAGACTTGTGGGACAACTCGAAGGACAAATCCTCTTCTTGAAACGACAAATCACCGAGAAACAGAAGAAGCGAGACGCGGAGGAAGATACTCCGATTCCACGTATTGAAGTGAAGAAGGTCGCCGAATTTATTGAACATACCGCGTCACAGGCACTCACGAGTGGAGATGTAAAAGTTATATCGCGTGCAGTGAGCGATATTGTGCGCGCAGTGAAAGTGCTTCTCACGCATACGTTTAAGGGGGAAGATGATGGACTCCCAGGGCTTGAATCAGAACTCACTACTCTTGAGAAAGAGCGTGAGCACATCGAAAAAGAAGCAGAACATATTCATACTGAAGAGGAGAAACTCAGTCGTGAGTATGATGATATTAAAAAGGCTGTTGAGTCGGAGCATGCAGAGAGCCGGGAAGCAGAACGAGAGATTTTTGCCATCATGAACGAACAGCGTGAGGTTGAGAAGACGATTGATACCATTGACCGTGAACTCACCATGCTCGAGCGAGATAGACAAGAATTTAAGAGTGAGCTTCAAGAGGCTGTGTCACTCCTTGGAAGGTCGGCAGGTATGTACTTTGAACATATCGTTCTTGATGGAGAAGGAAAGCCTGTTGTAGTAGACACACTCGTGTCTGAAGACCGAACTCTCCAGCGGAACAGGAAACATGAACTTGAGCGTATGAAAATCCGCCTCGAAGAACTCGGTGTTGGTTCAAATGAGGATGTTGTGAAGGAATATAACGAGGTGCGCGAGCGTGATGAATTTCTTGTGCATGAGATTACCGACCTCACGGATTCAGTCGCAAAGCTTGAGGCGCTCATTACTGAGCTTACCAATGACCTCAATGAGCAATTCGTCTCAGGTATTGAAAAGATTGGTACAGAGTTCAATAATTTTTTCATACTCATGTTCGGTGGCGGTGGGGCGGAACTCCTCCGTGTGAAGCCGAAGGTTGCGAAGAAGGAAGTTGATGAAGATGGCAGTGAACCGAGTGCGCTCGAGGAAGATGCCGAAGAGGAGAGTGAAGAGGGAATTGAAATTGATGTAAAACTTCCAAACAAGAAAGTCCGTGGACTCGATATGCTCTCAGGAGGTGAACGAGCACTTACCTCGATTGCACTCATTTTTGCGATGAGTCAGGTCAATCCACCACTCTTTGTTATTCTCGATGAGACAGACGCGGCGCTCGACGAAGCAAATAGTCGAAGGTATGGCGATATGATTTCTGCACTCGCAGAGAAGTCTCAGCTCATTCTTATCACCCACAATCGAGAGACAATGGGGCGTGCAGGAGTGCTCTATGGAGTGACGATGGCCGGCGATGGCGTATCGAAGCTCCTTTCCGTGAAGTTCGACGAAGCAGTGGCGGTGGCAAAATAACGCCTGCTCATAAATTCGGACATCGATTGCCCTAATTTGAGAAAATATTTGAAAAGGCCGTACCCAGATATGGATACGGCCTTTGTGGTTGTGCAGGAGCATTCAGGGAGCTTCACTGCGGACGAGGAGCAACATGACTTCGGTGATGGGAAGTCCGCTCATGAGCTCGAGCGTAACCTTTACCTCAGTCGCACGCTCTCTGTCATCGAGACGCACCATGGTCATGCGGACTTGGTTGCCGATTTTCACAGGGTTCCGAAACCTGATTTTGCTGATACTGGCTACCATATAGCCAGGCATGTGCCGGCTAATTGTTGCCCCAAGACGAGTCATGATTCCTGTCCCCTGGACAATTCCGGCGCCCTCGTCTCCGTGAAGGTTGTTGTTGGTGTCGCCCGAGAGATTGAAGTACGCTCGGCACCATTCGGAGCTGAAGCACAAGACGGCTTCGCGCGCGAAGCACGGTCTTAGTGGCTCAAAACGGGTTATTTCTTCCGGTACGTCAATAATCGCTGTTGCGTTCATGCCCTCACTCCTCCTTATGTAAGAACTGCGGAAAAATCAACTTGTAGAGTACAATAGATTATTGTGATTGTCTAGCCTGCGAGTTCGAAATCGAGGACGCGCTCCTCCATATCCGCTCGTATGAGTTTTATGCGAATTTCACTTCCCAGTGTGTACGTCTTTCCAGTCCTGTTTCCTTTCACGCGATACTTGCTTGCCTCGTGGGTGAAGTAGTCGCTCTTCATACTTGAGAGACGTATCATGCCTTCAGAGCGAGATTCTTTATCTTCAACGTAGAGACCCCAGTCGGTGACACCGGTAATGACACCATCGAACTCCTGTCCAACCTTGCCCTGCATGTACTCAACTTGCTTGTACTTGATGGAGTCGCGCTCTGCAGTGACAGCAGTCATCTCACGTTCAGATGACTGTACGGAGAGATTTTCATATTTCGCGAGTTCACGACTACTGACCACATGTCCATCGAGGTGCTTCCTGAGAATCCTGTGTGACATGAGGTCGGGATAGCGACGAATCGGTGAGGTGAAGTGCGTGTAGTATTTAAATGCAAGACCGAAGTGTCCGATGTTCTTCGTGGTGTACATGGCCTTCGCCATTGAGCGAATCGTCGCGGTCTTGATGAGGGTCTCTTCAGGAGTCCCCTCAATGCTCTTGAGGAGGGCGTTGATATCCTCGGCTTTGACTACACCTCGATGTGTCTTGAACTCGTGTCCGAGTGCATTGAGGAAGATACTCAAACTCTCAATCTTTTCGGGATTTGGGACATCGTGTACACGGTAGACGAAAGCTGCGTCGAGCCCCTTTTTTTTTGTGTGATTGTATACGTATTCGGCGACGCGCTTGTTGCAGAGCAACATGTAGTCCTCGATCATGAGCATGGTCTCAGTACGCACTTTCGTGTATGCACGGATTGGCTTTCCATTTGCATCGAGTTCAAATTTAACCTCAGCCTGGTCAAAGGCAATTGCCCCATCCTCGTGACGCTTTTTTCGTAATACACGCCCAATGTTCATGAGTGTATTGAGTTCCTCGTACAAAGGTCCGACCTTTGTATCGAGGACGTCCTGCGCTTCTTCGTATGAGAAGCGTTTGTTTGAATGGATGATGGTCTGTCCAAACCATTCATTTCTTATATCGCCCTGTGCAGTCATTTCAAAGACAGCAGAGAAGGAGAGGCGGTCTTCGTTGGGACGAAGGGAACAGAGATCGTTACTGAGTACCTCAGGAAGCATAGGGATGACGCGGTCGACGAGGTAGATAGACGTTCCTCGTTCCTGAGCCTCTTTGTCTATGATGTCTTCCTCGCGAACGTAGTGAGAGACGTCAGCGATGTGGATACCAATTTCGTAGTTACCATTTTCGAGTGTGTGGAATGAGATTGCATCGTCGAAGTCTTTTGCGTCCACAGGGTCGATGGTACACGTCGTTCTATCGCGCATGTCTCGACGTTTCGGATTGTCTCCTAGAGTATCTGTAATAGCATCTGCAAAAATTTGGTCCTTTCTTGCGTAAAGTTCTTTTCCAGCCTCAGCGACGTGGGGTGGGAAGTTCTCAGAAAATCCACCACTTCGTATGATGGCCTGCATTTCTGTTTCGTGGTCGCCGGCAGGGCCGATGACTTCAACTATCGTCCCAAGTGGAGCAGTGAGTGGGTTCTTCCACGCTTCAATGTGGATGACGACCTTCATACCCTCATGGGTCTTTGTAGCGTCAGGAAGAATAGGGCGAATATGAATACGGCGGTTGTCGGGGAGGAGACGATAGGTATTGTCTGACTTTTTCTGTACGGTACCAATGAGTTCTTTGTGGCGTGGGGTAATGACGCGGAGCACCTTGCCCTCCCGGCGTTTTCCTTCTACGTGCTTTAAGAGCTCAATTTCAACGATGTCACCATCAAGTGCAAAAGAGAGAGCCTCAGTTGCAATGACGATATCTTCCTCGATGTCGGGCACAGAGACAAACCCCACGCCTTTCCCGCGTACCATGATAACCCCCTCATATATTGATTTTTCCTTTTCCATGCTTGGCACGTTAGATACTTTGTTCGGAATTATATTTACGACATTGATTGTGTGTCTAGAGAAGTCTAGACAGTACAAGTATCTAACGTGCTGTCGAGTGTACCCCGTTAGAGAGTAATTGTGAATAGGGCACAAAGTATACGAGTTTTCGCGACCCCAACATGCACGCCTCTCTAACGGGGCAAGCATGGACTTGCAAAGACGGCTATACGGAGTGCTATCCATTGCAGGAGCGGAAGAAATCAACTGAGATTGCTGTAAGGAGAAGACTCTTACTGCAAAAGCCACGCGCGCGCAACCCCAATGACGGGGTATGGGTGTTACCGCAAACGATGTCTGACAATAATCGTTGAGATTGTGGCCCAGCGAGAAAAACAGACTAAGTACGGTGCACGTACATCCACGGCTAAACCGTTCCTCCCATTCTAAGGCCAGCGACCCTCCCAAGGGAAGCTGGCCTTATTTTTTTTGTATAAAATGTGCGACTTCGTAAGTCGCACATGGGGGTGGACGGACACAAAGGCTTGACCTTCGTGGCTCATTCTGGTACTCTTCTCGGCACTATGTTAAAGATGCGATTACAACGAACAGGGCGCAAGAACAACCCATCATACCGAGTGGTTGTTACTGATTCACGAAATGCTGCAAAGCGTGGACGAAGTGTTGACCTTCTTGGTTCATACGATCCACTCAAGGGACGTTTTCAGATTAATGCAGAGAAGGCAAAGCTTTGGCTTAGCCGTGGTGTACAACCATCTGACACAATTTATAACTTCCTTGTTTCAGAGAAGATTATCGAAGGAAAGAAGAAGAACGTTCTCTCAAAGAAGTCACCTATCATCGACGAGGCGAAGATAAAGGCAGAAGCGGAAGCAAAGGCAAAAGCAGAAGCCGATGAGAAAGCTCGTCTTGAAGCTGAGAAAGCAGTGGCAGAAGCTCCGGTAGAGGCAGAAGTTGCTGAGGCCGAGGTAGTAGCAGAGGCTCCAGTTGTTGAAGCAGAGGTGGCAGAAGAGATTGTTGCTGAAGTGCCTCCTGCAGAAGAAGAGAAGGTTTCATAATTTTATACTCACGAAGAAAATACGCGCACATGAGGTTCTCCTCATGTGCGCGTATTGACGTATGGGTACTTCCTGTTACCATTCACTGTAGTACGTTTCAGTATGAACGTCGTGACCGCTTAACAGGTAGGTTCTTAATCTAAGATAAATATTATGGAGCTCGATCAGCAATTCCTTGAACAGTTAGTAAAGTCACTCGTCGATCACCCCGAGAGTGTGAAGATTAATCGAACGGTAGACGAGATGGGAGTACTTCTTACTCTCGATGTGCATGCAGAGGATATGGGAAAGATCATTGGTCGTTCAGGTAACACTGCAAAGGCTATCCGAACACTTCTCCGTGTTGTTGGCATGAAGAATGAGGCGCGTGTCAATCTCAAGATCAATGAACCAGAGGGAGGTACTCGTTCATCAGCATCAGCAGATATGAGTGCAGATGCAAATGTGGATGATGTGCCGAATGCGCCGAAGTCTTTGGACGAAGCGATTGATGGGCTCCGTATATAGAGTAGAGAATATAGGATAGAGAAAAAACACAAAACCTTTCGATTAATCGAAAGGTTTTGTGTTTATATACGGTGATATTCCAAACACTATTCCCATTAATGGGAATAGTGTTTGGAGAAAGGAGAGAATTGTGCAAAACTATTTGTATGAAAAAGGGAATTGATTATACGGGCATCGTTGTGATATTTGCGTGCCATGACGGGAAAGGAAATTTCCTTCTTGCAAAGCGCGGAGGTGGTGCACGTGACGCAGTGGGGATGTGGGAGATTACTGGAGGTGGGCTCAAGTTTGGTGAGACTGTGGAAGAAGCGCTTCATAGGGAACTGAGGGAGGAACTTTGCATAACTGCAAAAGAATATACCTTTTGTGGTTATTGTGATTGGATTAGTGAGCTTGATGGAGTGAAAAGTCATTGGGTTTCCATGATCCATGCTGTCCTTGTTGATCCGAGCACTGTCAGAATAGGTGAGCCCGAGAAGTGCGAAGCAATCGCGTGGCACACACTGGACAATTTGCCCTCGCCACTTCATATTGGGGTGCTCCCGACACTCGAGAAGGTGTCATTGGTACTTTCGAAATAAAAAGTTATGCATTTTCACGTTATTACATTATTCAAAGAGGTTTGCGAAGCCTATACCAATGCCTCGGTTCTTGGTCGTGCGCAGAAGACGGAGAAGGGGAAAGGAGCAAAACATCGCGGAAAGAAAATTGAGGTGAAGTATTATAATCTGCGCGATTTTGCAAAAAATAAACATCACAAGGTAGACGACCGACCGTATGGCGGTGGTCCAGGGATGGTGATGTATGCTGAGCCAATACTTCTTGCGTGGGAGAAAGCTGTGGGAAGGAAAAAGGATCAGAAAAAGGTGAAGACGCTCATCATGTCACCGCGCGGGAAGAAGTTCGATACCGCTATGGCAAAGAAGCTTGCAGAAAAGTATGATCACCTCGTGCTCATTTCAGGACGCTATGAGGGAATTGATTCTCGCGTAAAAAAGATTTTGAAAGCCGAAGAGATTTCGGTTGGAGACTATGTGCTCACGGGAGGCGAGCTTCCTGCACTTGCCATTATTGATTCGGTCTCTCGCCAAGTGCCGGGGGTTCTCGGTACATTTGAGTCACTCGAAGAAGAACGTGTCTCAAGTGGGGAAATGTACACCCGCCCAGAAGTTCTTGAGTATAAGAAGAAAAAATACAAAGTACCACCAGTATTTCTCTCAGGGAATCACAAGGAGATAGAGAATAGAAAACTATCCCAATAAAAAAGTCCCGCGCGAACGCGGGGCTTTTATGCAAAGGCAGTGTGCCTAGGGTGACGCAAGTAAGTATGCGTCTTTGGATATGTTGTGAACGAACTGCGGGTCATCGTGAGGCAAGTTCCCTTGTATTTCCTCAATCCTACTTCGCCAGTTCTGTGGCATTACGAACATGTCGAGGTACTCGCTGGCATCACTGCGATGGGGGAGTATTGCGTCCGCGACGGGGAAGTTTTTCCAGATTGCCTTGATTGCGCATTGACGCGCATAGTACCCTGGACAAAGAAGCGGTGGCTTGTCGTTCAGGATGTCGTTGACTCCCTTTACAAACTGGTCGTATAGGGATTCGTCTTTGACCACAATGAGGAGGTCGATATCGTTCCCGACATGGTGTCGAGCAATACTTCCGTACAGGTCAATTCGCGCGACCCCGTGGAGTTGCGCAATCGCCTTTGCAATCAATTCTGCATCGCGGTACGAAAACGGTTCGTGCTGAGCCGATCCACAGATGCTATCGAAGTCGCTGTAGTCTGGCTCGACCTGACGACAACCTGCAAAGGCAGATTTCTCAAAGCTATCAAACATCATGGTCTCCTCGACTAGTTGGGTGGTGGGCGTTCAAGGTGCAGTGTAACTTATCGCATCATGACATAGATATTTAGAATTCACAAGCCCTACAAACAGTGTGTTATTTGTAATGGGATTTAGTAATAAATAACAAAATCATGGCATATTTGCGGTCTCCACAAAGGATTTGTTGACCTTTTCTCGATAATCTGGTACACTCCTGCCCATACAAAGTCGACTTGGATGAGTTCTGGATGTGCGATTTTTGTGGAGGTAGAGCGCTAAAAAGCCAACCGCTTTTTAGATTTGAGACAACATGTCTCATAAGCACATCAGAACGATGCACATATTACAAACTGAGTAAAAAATCAGTGGGGAGAACGCGCCTTTGGCGTGATTTTTGCTTTGCTGGTCTTTTATTCACCTTATTCATTAAGTACTCGCACCCTTTATGAGCGCACCAAAAAATGATGAACTGAAGACAGTCGGAATGCTTCCCAAGAAGCGTTTCCAAAACTATCGAGATGCTCGCGTCTCACTTCCAGACCTCGTTGAACCACAGCGTGAGTCATACAAGAGCTTCATTGAGATAGGTCTCAAGGAAGTTTTTAAGGAGTTCTCACCTATCAGTGACTACTCTGACAAAAAGTTTGACCTCGTGTTCAAGAAGTACGAACTCGGAAGTCCAAAGACGACTCCAGAGTACGCACGTGAGAACAAGCTCACCTATGAGGCACCGCTTCGTGCGCAGGTAGTTTTGAAGAACAAGACCTTTGGTGGTGAGAAGGAGCAGGAAATTTTCTTTACCGACATCCCGGTCATGACTGAGAACGGTACCTTCATCATCAATGGTGTTGAGCGTGTTATCGTCCCTCAGCTCGCACGTTCATACGGTATCTTCTTCACCACGAGTGAATCAAAGGGACGTACATTCTTTGGTGCGAAAATCATTCCAGCTCGCGGTGCGTGGGTTGAGATTGAGTCCGAAGCAGACGGCGTCATCTACGTGAAGATTGACCGAAAGCGAAAGTTCCCAATTTCGTCACTCTTCCGTGTACTTGGTGTTGGAGACGACAAGGACCTTCTCAAGCTCTTCAAGGGAGTTCCACATGCTGATGAGTATATGACTAAGACACTTGCAAAAGATGTTGCAAAGACAACGAATGATTCATACATCGAAATATACCGACGCCTCCGTGACGGTGACCTCGCGACGGTAGAAAATGCGAAGGAATTCATCAACTCAATCTTCAGCCCAGTCCGCTACGACCTTTCAGAAATTGGACGTCACCACTTCAATGAGCGATTTGACCGTGCAACAGATGCAAAGGCAGATGCTCAGCGAACAATCAGTATTGAAGACCTCGTGACTATCATCAAGAACATCATCGAGCAGAATCATACTCCTGGTGCAATTGCCGACGACATCGACCACCTCGGCTTCCGTCGCGTTCGCTACTTCGGTGAGATGCTTCAACAGCGTATCCGTGTCGGTATGACACGCATGAAGCGTAATATTCAGGATCGTATGTCGACGATTGAGGCGGAGACATCACTTCCGATTCAGCTCGTGAACCCACGACCACTCCAGGCTGCGATTAAGGAATTTTTCACTACGAACCAGCTTTCACAGTTCATGCAACAGCAGAACATGCTCGCAGAACTCGAAGGACTCCGTACGCTCTCAGCACTCGGTCCTGGAGGACTTACCCGTGAGCGTGCAGGCTTTGAAGTGCGCGACGTGCACACGTCTCACTACGGACGACTCTGCCCGATTCACACTCCTGAAGGTCCAAACATCGGTCTTATTCTTCGTCTTGCAATGTATGCTCGTGTGAACCGTTTCGGTATCATCGAGACTCCATACGCAAAGGTAGAAAAGGGAATCGTGACCGATGAGATTGTCTATCTCAATGCACACGAAGAAGAGCGATACCATATTGCGCACGCTGCGGTTGAGGTGGATGACAGTGGAAAAATTAAACTCGAAATACTTGAAGCCCGCTTTAAGGGTGAGCCAGTTATTGTGCCAAAGAAGAACATTGAATTTATTGATATCGCAACCAATCAGGCATTCTCTGTAGCGACATCGATGATTCCATTCATTAACCATGACGACGCAAACCGCGCACTCATGGGTAGTAACATGCAGAAGCAGGCAACACCATGTATCGTCCAAGAAGCACCACTCGTTGCGACTGGTGTTGAGGAGCTTAGTGCCCGAGACACCGGAAGAATGATTACTGCGCACGAGGCAGGTGAAGTTGTTGAGGCAGATGCACGACACATTGTTGTAAAGAACAAGGATGGAAAGAAGAAGGAGTACATACTCACTACATTCCAGAGAACAAACGATTTCTCAGCGTTCTACCACCGCGCATCAGTTTCTGTTGGCGACACGGTAAAGCGTGGCGATGTACTCGCAAACACCTCATCAACTGACGAGGGGCAGATGGCACTCGGCCAAAACATGCTCGTTGCCTTTATGAGTTGGAGCGGTGCAAACTATGAGGACGCCATCATCATCTCTGAGCGTATTGTGAAGGATAGTAAGTTTGCAACCATTCACCTCGATGAGCTCGATGTATCCGTTCGTGATACCAAACTTGGGCCGGAGGTCACAACTCCCGATATTCCAAATGTGAGTGAGATGAAACTCCGCAACCTCGATGAGGAAGGAATCATCCGCGTTGGTGCTGAGGTTCGTCCAGGAGACATTCTCGTTGGTAAGGTAACACCAAAGGGTGAGACACAGCTGACACCAGAGGAACGACTCCTCCGCTCAATCTTCGGTGAGAAGGCAAAGGACGTGAAGGACACTTCACTCCGCCTTGAGGCAGGAAAGCGAGGTCGTATCATCGGTGTGAAGATTTTCAGTCGTGAAAATGGTGACCAGCTCGAGAGCGGTGTCATCAAGCGAATTCACATCACTGTTGCACAAGTTCGAAATGTATCTGTGGGAGATAAGCTTGCAGGACGACACGGAAACAAGGGTGTTATCTCACGAATTCTTCCTGAGGAAGACATGCCGTACACAGAAGATGGAAAGCCTGTTGATGTGATTCTCACACCACTCGGCGTGCCAAGCCGTATGAACCTCGGACAGATCCTTGAGCTTCACCTCGGTATGGCTGCAAACACACTCGGTTATCAAGCAATCGTCCCTCCATTTGCAGGAGCAAGTGAAAAAGAAGTAAAGGAAGAGCTCGTCTCAGCAGGATTCCCATCAGACGGAAAATTCTGGCTTCGTGATGGACGTACTGGAGATACCTTTGCACAGCGTATTTCTGTTGGATACATGTACATCTTGAAACTGCACCACATGGTAGAAGACAAGATTCACATGCGATCGATTGGTCCGTACTCACTCATTACTCAGCAACCACTCGGAGGAAAAGCACAGGTGGGAGGTCAGCGTTTCGGAGAAATGGAAGTCTGGGCACTCCTCGGGTACGGTGCCGCGTACACACTCCGTGAAATGCTCACCATTAAATCAGACGATATTGTCGGACGTTCAGCTGCATTTGATGCAATCGTCCGTGGAGAGAAGATTAGTCACCCACACACACCAGCTGCGTTCAATGTACTCGTGAATCAGCTTCGTGGCCTTGCACTCGACGTCGATCTTAAAAGAGAGGATGCACACCGCAATTATTAATTCGTAGTCTTTAATTATCATATTATGAGAACACAAGCGCCACAGCAGTTCAGCGAAATTTCGCTCAAGCTCGCTTCACCAGAGCGTATTCTTGAATGGTCAAAGGGTGAAATCACAAAGCCTGAGACCATCAACTATCGAACACAAAGGCCTGAGAAGCACGGTCTCTTCGACGAGAGAATCTTTGGGCCTGTTGAAGACTACGAATGTGCATGTAAGAAATACCGCGGTATACGATACAAGGGCATCACCTGTGAGAAGTGTGGAGTTGAAATCACCCGTTCAATTGTACGACGTGAGCGTATGGGTCACATCGACCTCTGCGTCCCTGTCTCTCACATTTGGTTCCTCCGTGGCGTTCCAAGCCGTATAGCCCTCATCCTCGGTACCTCAGCTGCAAGTATTGAGAAAGTCATCTACTTCGCGGGATACATTGTTACCAAGGTGAGCACAGACGAGCGTGCTCGCGTCCTTCGAGACCTCGATACTGAGTTCAAGATGAAGTACAAGGAACTCACGAGTGAGAATGCGCGTGAAGAACTCAAGAACCGCATGGATGAAATCAAGCGTGAGATTGAGAGTATTGTGGAGGGGGCAATTCTCGATGAGATGCACTACCACAAGTACTCAATGAAGTACTCGACACTCTTCGAGGCACGCATTGGAGCAGAGGCTATTTACGATATTTTCAAGAAGCTTGACCTCGTACTCCTCCGCGACCGACTCGAGAAAGAACGTGAGACTGCAGGTGCAGCCGAGCGAGGAAAGCTCGATAAGCGTCTCTCACTCATCAAGGGAATGATTCATGCAGAGGTTCGTCCTGAGTGGATGTTCCTCATGCGTCTCCCTGTTATTCCACCAGCCCTCCGACCTATGGTAGCGCTTGAAGGTGGACGACATGCGTCTTCAGATCTCAACGATTTGTACCGACGTGTTATCAATCGAAACAACCGTCTCAAGAAGCTCATCGACATCATGGCACCGGATGTGATTCTCCGAAACGAGAAGCGTATTCTTCAGGAGGCCGTCGATGCACTTATCGACAACTCAATTCGTCACGGCAATACTGCATACTCAGCAATGAGCCAGGCACAGCGTCGTCCACTCAAGTCACTCTCAGATTACCTCAAGAGTAAGCAGGGATACTTCCGTCAAAACCTTCTCGGTAAGCGAGTCGACTACTCAGGACGTTCCGTGATTGTGATTGGTCCAGACCTCTCACTCGACCAGTGTGGTCTTCCAAAGCACATGGCACTTGAACTCTTCCGTCCGTTTGTCATTTCAGAACTCTTGCGACAGGAGCTCGCATACAACATTCGTGGAGCAGGCCGTCTCATTGAAGATGGTGTTCCCGAAGTGTGGGCGATTCTTGAAGGAGTGATTAAAGACCGCCACGTACTCCTCAACCGCGCACCAACACTGCACCGACAGGGTATTCAGGCATTCCGTCCAGTACTTATTGAAGGTAACGCTATACAGGTTCACCCACTCGTCTGTCGCGCATTCAACGCCGACTTCGACGGAGACCAGATGGCCGTTCACGTACCACTCGGAGACGAAGCTCAGTACGAGGCACGTGAAATTATTTCTGCGAACAAGAACATCCTAAAGCCAGGATCAGCAGACCCTGTGGTATCTGAGAAACTTCTCGATATGGCACTCGGTGCATTCTGGATGACAAAGATTATTCCTGGAGCAAAGGGTGAAGGGGATGCGTTCCCATCACCAAACGCAGCTATCCTTGCGTACGATTATGGAGTTATCGATCTTCGTGCAAAGGTGCGCGTGCTCGCAACCGATACACCAAAGTACGCACAGTACGAGGAAAAGGTATTTGAGACATCGGTAGGACGACTCCTCTTCAACTCAGTACTTCCAAGTGATCATGATTTCATCAATGATGTGATTACTCAGCGAACACTCTTTGGTATCATCATCGAGATTATTGATGACAAGGGCATTGATGCAGTGCCAAAGATTGTCGACCGTATGAAGCGATTCGGATTCGAGTACGCGACGAAGTCAGGTACGACATGGGGTATTGATGACGTGGTGGTTCCTGAGAAGAAGAAGGGAATTATTGAAAAGGCACGAGGTGAGGAATCAAAGGTTATTGGATTCTTCAACGAAGGTCTCATCTCACGCGATGAACGCCGACGCATGATTATTGAAATCTGGCACCGCACAAAGACTGAGATTGAAAGTGTTCTCCCAGAGACACTCGACATCAATGGTTCGGTCTATGATATGTGGAAGTCTGGAGCCCGAGGTTCTATGGGACAGATTGCCATGATGGCAGGTATGAAGGGTCTCATCATCAACACACGAGGTGAGACACTCGAGTTCCCAATTCTTTCTTCAATGAAGGAGGGTATGAGCCCAATTGAGTACTTCATTACCACGCACGGTTCTCGAAAAGGTCTTGCCGACACGGCGCTCCAGACTGCAAAGGCTGGATACCTCACGCGACGCCTCTTCGTGGTTGCTCAGGACGCTATCATTACCGAGCCAGATTGTAAGACAAAGGAGGGTGTCATCATTGGACGCGTGAGCTCATCGGGTATCGAAATTGCTTTCAGTAAGGCTATTCGCGGACGTATCCTCTCGCAGGATGCAGTCACGACTGCTGGTGAGGTTCTCTTCAAGAAGGGACATCTCCTCTCTCGTGTCGACGCACTCTCAATTGATAAGTCAGACATTTCATCTGTTGAAGTACGTTCACCAATGACCTGTAAGACACTCCGCGGTGTGTGTCAGCAGTGTTACGGTATTGACCTTACAACAAACAAGCTCGTCGACATTGGAGAGGCTGTTGGTACTGTCGCTGCACAGGCGATTGGAGAACCGGGTACACAGCTCACAATGAATACGAAGCATGCCGGAGGAGCTGCGTCAGTCGGTGGAGACGTGACACAGGGTCTTCCACGTGTGGAAGAGGTGTTTGAGAAGCGCTCACCAAAGGTGCCTGCAGTTATCTCAAAGACCGATGGTATTGTCACTAGTATTCGCACTGAAGGAAAAGAGAAGATTATTACTGTTGCACCAACACTCGGTTCAAAGCATGCAACAAAGAAGAATGATCCTATCGAGTACCCAGTACACTTCCGTCGTATGGTAATGGTTCGTGAAGGTGAAGAGGTGAAACAGGGCCAACTCCTCACTGACGGTTCTGTACATCTTCCAGACCTCTTCAAATACGCTGGTCAGGAGGTAACGCAGGAATACATCATCAATGAGACAAATAAGATTTACGAGCTTCAGGGTGTGACCATTGCGCGTAAGCACATTGAGCTCATTGTGAAGCAGATGATGAGTCGAGTGAAAATCACGAATGTTGGCGATAGCCACTTCACGGTTGGTGACGTTGTCGAGGAATGGTTCTTCGTCAGCACAAATACCGAACTCGTCGAGGCAGGTAAGGAGCCTGCAAAGGCAGACCGACTTATCTTGGGTATTACTGAGACATCGCTCTCACGAAAGAGTTTCCTCAGTGCTGCGTCATTCCAAAACACCACACGCGTGCTCATCAATGCCGCTGTTCGCGGAAGTGAAGACAAGCTCACTGGCCTCATGGAAAACGTCATCATCGGACGACTTATCCCTGCAGGAACTGGATTTAAAGGAAGTAACAAGTTCGAAGCAATCGAGCGACTTCATGCAGAGATGGAGGCTGAAGGATAGTCGAAAGTGTAGATAAACAACACAAAACAGCCGGCGCTTCACGCCGGCTGTTTTGTGTTGCCCATAGCCTGATTTGTATTATATCTGTCATATGATAGATATAATACAAGCTGTTAAATTACTTTAATTCAATGCTATAGCATTGAATTAAAGTAATTTTGTGAGAGGTGTTTAAACTGCTAAAAGAACGTATAATAGGTGCAAATTTATGGCACATACCGCAGTAGAACAGATAAAAGAGAGATTGGGCATTGTCGATGTGATTGGCAGTTATGTTGAGCTCACACGAGCGGGAAAAAACTATAAGGCGAAGTCACCCTTCACCAATGAGAAGACACCGTCGTTTTATGTTTCTCCTGACCGAGGGATGTACTACTGTTTCTCGTCACAAAGGGGAGGTGATATGTTCACATTCATACAGGAAATGGAGGGAGTGGATTTTAAGGGTGCGCTCAAGATACTTGCCGAGAAGGCTCACGTCGAGCTTGTCCCCGAAGACCCAAAAAAGCGCGATGAGCGAGAGACACAGTACGCACTTATCGAAGAGGCAACAAAGTACTTCTTCAATGAGCGCGAACAAAACCCCGCGGTGAATGCATATATCACCGACAGAGGAGTTACCACGCAGACGATTCACGCGTGGCGCATTGGGTACGCGAAAGATGAGTGGCGGGCACTCAAACAGCATCTCCTCAGCAAGGGTTTTACCGAGGATCAGATATTTAAAGCGGGGCTCATCAAACATGCTGACCAAGGTAAGGAATCATATGATGTGTTCCGAGACAGAATCATGTTCCCGATATTTGATTCATCGGGGCGTGTAGTGGCATTTTCTGGTCGCACAATGAAGAAGGAGGACGGTGTTCCAAAGTATGTAAATTCTCCCGAGACAGAACTTTTCCAAAAGTCAGAGATACTCTACGGGTATGACAAAGCGAAACAGGGAATTCGTCACTATGACTTTTCACTCCTTGTGGAAGGGCAGTTCGACCTCGTGCTCTCACATCAAGCCGGATACACCAACGCCGTTGCTGTCTCAGGGACTGCGTTTACCGCGCATCATCTCACACTCCTTGAACGTCTCTCTTCACGCATTGTGCTCGCACTTGATTCAGATAGGGCTGGTGTGACCGCGGTGAAGCGTATTGCGGGCATTATGCTCGCTCATGGGATGGATGTGAAGGTTGCACAGATGGAGGGAGGGAAAGACCCTGCCGACATCATCAAGGCAAATCCACTCGATTTCAAGCACTTTGTTGGTAACGCCGTGCACGTCATCGAGTTCATTCTCAGCGTGCTCAAAGATGGAATGAAGGATGAGCGCACCTATAAACTCCGTGTTCGTGAGGAGCTCGTTCCGCTCCTCGTCCATATGCCAAATAGAATCGACCGCGAACACTTTGAGCAGGTTGTCGCTGATGCTATTGGTACCACGAAGGACGCGATTCATTATGAGGTGGGCAGATTGGAAGAAAATGAGAAACAACAGGCAACAGCACATCACGAAGTATCTGCTCCAAAGAAAGTTACCTCAGAGAAATCTCCACAACGAAGAACGACGCTCGAGAGTAGGCTCTATGCACTCAGTCATGCCTGTATAGGAGAGCGCGCATGGATTGCGAGTGAGATAAGGTCTCACATCGAGCGACTCGCAAAATTGACACCCGAAGTACCGTCGTTTTTAGATATTGAACCAACGCCTGAAATGAATGCGCATGTCTTTACCATTGAGGAATCTATAGAAGACCTCCGTGAACGAGAACTCCTTGAGGACGTGAGTGATGCGCTCACCGACTATGCGCATGTCGTGGCGCGTGAGTATTTACGAAATCAGCGAGAAAAAATGATACAGGCAGAGTCGGAGGGGAACCATGATCTTGCGCTCACTATCATTCAAGGTAATAAAGAGGCGGAGACACTTTTACAGAATAAAATAAGTATCCAAAAGATATAGATAGGCAATATAAAAGCCCGTCCAAGTAAATGCGACGGGCTTCGACCTACGGTTGCAACACGCTTCATGCGCGCGGACGGTCCTTCTTGGTCTTCTGGTGGTATGCGTAGCCGAAGCCACCGAAGATTGCGAGTGCGATGAGTGCAACGAATTTCATTTGATCTGTCTCCCGGGGAACATGTTACCCACGCACCATGCGTGTTTAACCCGAGGATCATACCACAACTAATTTCCTATGTACAGAGTTTTTCCAAAAAGATAGACAAAAATAAACCGCTCCCGAGAGAGCGGTCCACCCCTTTCATGGTGGATTGGAGGTTCAGGTCGTGAAGTTCGAACTACCGCCGCCGATGGTGGATGTGCCCTGGCCACTCGCACTCGTCATGGGCGCCGTTTTCAGGTCGAGGCCGACCGAGAACTTGGGCATCGCGCAAGAGGACCCCGTGTCCTTGCTGGCCGTGATCAGGCCGGGAGCCGTCAGTCCCGAGTCGATGCGCTTGACCAGGTAGGTGTCGTCGGCGCCCGGCTTGGAAGTTGCCAGAGTTGCCGTCACGTCCTTGACTTTGCCGGCGCGCTCTGCGATGACGAAGGTTGTCGAGCTTTCCTTGAGGGTCTGCTGGTTCAGCGCGGTTTCGGCCTTGGCGTCGATGTAGGTGCCGGGGGAATCGCTGGCGAAGGCAGGCATTGCCAAGCTGGCGAGGAGGCCACAAGCAATGGCCCAGATCAGTTTCTTCTTCATGAACGTCTCCTTGGTTGTGTCGTGCACGGGCGTGCCTGACTTTCTTACTGTAGCATGGTTATTTTTAGAGGTAAATACTCGTTCTGTGCCCGCTACTCATATCTTTATTATGGGTCTTGCGGTTATAGGGAACAGGTGGACATTTTTGAGTTTTACTGTATAGTGTGGCAATAATATGGTGAAAAAGTCGGGAGTACAAAAAAAGAAAGTGAAAGCAACATCGCCTAAAAAAAAGGCGATTCTTAAATCAAATCCAAAGAAGCGACCGATTCTTAAAAAGAGTGTCGCAAAGAAAGTAGTAAAGAAGGTGGTAAAGAAGAAGGTCGCACCAAAGAAGGTAGTAAAGAAGGTGGTAAAGAAGAAGGTTGTCGTGAAGCGTGCACCTGCACCAAAGAAAGTCGTCGTTAAGAAACTTTCAAAGGCAGATCTCGTGCAAGAGGGAAAGGCACAGGCACTCCTCACCCTTGGGCGAGGACGTGGCTTTATTACCTATGACGAGATACTCAAAGAGTTTCCTACCATTGAGCGAGATGTCGACTTCCTCGAAAATCTCTATGAGCGTCTTTCGACTGCAAGTATTGATGTGATTGGAAGTGGTGGTATGCTCGGCGATGAGATTGGCACGAATGAGCTCATGGACAGAAAGAATGTCTACAAGCGAAGCGACAGTGCATACGATTCCATTCAGATGTATCTCCGTGAAATCGGACAGTACCCACTTCTCACCGCGCACGAGGAGCGCACACTCGCAAAGCGCATTGTTGATGGTGATTCTGAGGCACGCAACCTTCTCGCCCGCGCAAACCTCCGTCTCGTCGTTTCTATTGCGAAGAAATATGTGGGACGTAGCCCGGACCTCACACTTCTCGATCTTATTCAGGAAGGGAACCTCGGTCTCTTTAAGGCCGTCGACAAATTTGACTTCACGAAGGGATTTAAGTTTTCGACCTACGCAACGTGGTGGATTCGTCAGGCTATCACCCGTGCGCTTGCCGACCAGTCACGCACCATTCGTATTCCAGTGCACATGGTAGAGACCATGGCGAAGTACAAGCAGGTCTCACGTCGCCTCGCGCAGGATTTGGGACGCGACCCAATGGCAGAAGAGATTGCAACAGAAATGGATGTTGAAGTTGAAAAGATTTATCAAATTGAAAAGATTAGTCAGGATACTATTTCGCTCGAACTCCCAATTGGTGATGACGACGATAGGTCACGACTCTCAGACTTTATAGCAGACGATAAGATAATTTCCCCTGATCAGGAAGTTGCGCACCGTATTCTCGCCGACCAGATGCAGGAAATTCTCGCATCACTCTCAGAGAAGGAGCGAAAGATTCTTGAGATGCGTCATGGACTGCTTGATGGTACCTACCACACACTCGAAGAAGTAGGAAAGGAGTTTGGCGTGACTCGCGAGCGTATTCGACAGATTGAGGCTAAGGCCCTCGAAAAAATCCGACAACACGATAAAGCCCGTCGTTTGAAGAGTTATTAGTTCGGCGCATCTCTGCGTTGAAACTTCAGATTTCTCTTCACCGTACAGTTGTACGGCTCAATCGCAATCTTTGTTTCGCCTTGACCTGCATCCGAAAATAACTCTTCAAGCACACAAGAACCTGCAGAAATGCAGGTTCTTGTGTGTCTGGCGCTCTGTATTTTGAGGAGTATAATATAGACTCTGAGACATTAACCAGGGGAATCAAGGCACTAGGCCTCTTAAAAAATACTTCAAGATATATGGGAATTGTCACAATTACACTCAAACAAATACATCTTAATCTTGAAAATGAAACACGACAGAAAAAAGGGTTGTCTCTAATTAAAGACGTCGATGAGTTTAGGGCGCTAAATGATACAGATTTTTTTTGGAATCAAGCAGACGGGATTTTTTCAATCCCTCAATCTAGATTGGACGATGAAAATAAAATCATACCGACTGGTGCAGTTATTGCTACTAAAGTATTTGTAAATAAAGAGACACAGGAGATACGACAATTTGTATCAAAATATACAGATGAGCCACTAACTGAGATTCTGCCATGAGTGCTAAACCTAAATATACGACAGAAGCAGAAGTTGAATCCAAGATTGATCAAAGTGTTGGTAAATTGAACAATTTCATGTGGGGAGTTGTGGTTGTTCTTCTGATTAGTTTCATTGGCTTTGTTATCACTGTAACAGGCTTAGTAATTGAGGTGTATCAAAGCAGAATAGACGCAACCAATGATTTGCAGCAAAGTGTAAATCAATTAAATGTAACACTTAGATATCTTATCCCGACTCCAGCATCTGTCGTTCCAGATATGGCAACTTCAACCAAACTTTAAATCTAGCTGTACAGGCAAGGCCTGTGTAAAAAATGGTCGACATCGTAAGTCGACCATTGCTTACCGTATACGTAACACCTGTTACGTATACGGTAAATTGGCTTTGTTCAATGGTTTGATGTTTGGCTATTGAGTCATACTTCGAATCGCTATAAGTGCGTCTCCAGTCTTTGAGAAGATGCGGGGTTGGGGGTCTGTGGTAAGGAATTCGAGGTCCTTGAGGTGTTCCATTATCTGCGCACTCGCAGATGAGATGCAGACATGCTTTCCTGATGTGTGGAGATTGGTAATTGCCTCCTTGAGCATTTCTTGGCCTTCGAAATCCATCGCAAAGAGATCACGAAGTCGAATGATGACGTGGGACACTGTTTTATTGTGGGCGATTTGTCGCAAGTTTGCTGAGTGCCTTGAACTGTCGATGTAGCCAAGGAAGCCTGCGATACTGTAGGTGAGGATTTCGATAGGTTCTCCATGGGGAAGGTGTAGGTTTTGTTTTCCACGAATATCCTTACGCGTTCCGTTCTTGTAATTGAGAATCACATCAAACCTTCCATGACTGATTGTGTCTGCGAAGTAGAGAAGTGAGAAGAGGGCACCGACGACGACAGCCATGCCAGCATCCTCAAAGACGGTAATGAGGATTACCATGAATGCAATCCAAAAACTCGACTTTTCGTGTGCCCAAAATTCCTTGAATTTGTGAGTCTCAATGAGACCAAGTGCTGTGTTTACAAGAATCGCGGCTATAACTGCCATGGGAATGTAAATAAAGAATGGAAGTGCTAAGAGTGCAATAAGGGCCGTTGCAACTGATGCTATGGTTGCAGAAACTTTGTGTGTTGCCCCCGCTTTGATATTGGCACCTGTGCGAATGAAGACCCCTGTTGCGGGGAGTCCGCCGAATACTCCAGACCCTAAGTTTGCGAGTGCAAGACCAAGGAGCTCCTTTGTTGAAGATGATTGTGTCTTGGTGATCGAATCACCAATGCGTGCAGTGATAAGTGTTTCAAGAATAGCAATGAGCGCGATAACGCTCGCGACTTTAAAGACCCATATGAGATTTCCTGGATTATGGATGAGCGATGTGAGGAAATCCCATGGTACAGAGGAATAGAGTGCTCCCTTGAAGCTTCCAAATTTATCACCGAGTGATACAAGATTTTGATTAAAGTGGCTTGCCTCAAGGTACCCAAATACAATTCCAAGTATTGATACAGGGATGACTGCGGGGACTTTTTTTATGGAACTCTTCCATACAAGAATGAACGTGAGAAATGCAATGAAACATAAAATTGTCGGCATGTGTACGTCACGAATGTGTTCAAAGAAAAGTTCAATATCTCCGAGGAAATGCCCAGTACGCTTGAGTGCAGAAAGACCAGTGGCGTCGAAGAGTTGTGATACCGCAATAAGAAACGCAACTCCAGCTGAAAATCCATAGATAACGCTCGAAGGAATGTAGTAGAGGAAACGGTCGGCACGTATCGCCCAGACAGCGAGGATGATGAGCCCCGTTGCTATCGCAAGAATAGGGAGTACACCCGCTCCGAGGTTGTCAGGTGCTCCGAGTGTCGCTGCGAAGAGTACTGTTGTAAGTGCTCCTGCAGCACCAACGACGTTATAGTTACTTCCACCAAAGATACTTGCAATCAATGTTGCCCAGATTCCCGTTACAAGACCAGGGACTGGTCCTGCACCGGAAGCAATAGAGAGCGCGATAGAAAGGGGGACAGAAATAAGTGCGACCGTAAGGCCGGCTTTCCAGTTTTCATGTACGAGGGACTTCAGAACTTTTGTATTCATATTTGTCTATACATTCTGTGATTCAAGATGTTCTGCAAGTGAGATGGAGACCTTTGGAGTTACCATGGCACGCTCCTTGAGATGTTCGAGGATTTGTTCCTCATTGGTGTGGAGGGCACAGCGGGCGAGGGAAGCGTCGAGGGCGTCAAAGATCTCTGGATTCGTTGAGCGTATTTCCTCCATCTTCTTCTGTGAGCCTTCGCGGAAGAGTGTATACACGCTCGTTATCTCATGCACAGCTGTGTGTGGAGCCTCAAAAGACTCTTCAAAGCATGCATTGAGCTTGTTGAGCTCCTTGATAACCTTGCGTGAGATTATAGCGAGGGAACGGTAGTAGAGATAGTCATCGGATACACGCTCTTCCTTGGTGAGTTCTCTCAGGGTCACTTTTCTGAGCAAGTTCGCAAGATACTCAAAGACATCTTGCGAGGCCCCGTGTTCATGCGTGCGCGCGTCATACATATTCTGTTCTATTGCGTCACTCTGGTACTCGAGCTTCGCCACGACTCTGCGAATGACACGCTCGTTGACCTCATGGGTACCAAAGAGTTTTGTGATAGACCTTCGCTCAATACCGATAGCATAGAGGCGTATTACCTTCTCGAGGACGCGTGGGTCACTCGTGTGTGCCTTGAGTTCATCAAATACCTTTCGTATAGTCGTGTGTTGCTCACTCGCGAGTGTGGTGTATGCGGTGTCAGAGATATAGCCCTTCTCGTGAAGCTCTTTCAGCTTACGGAGCGTCGCGTTATATATATAGATAAGCATTTCACGATAATTGATCTCCTCTATTTTGGTGAATGTATTGAGTTTGAGCTTGTTCATGAGTACTCCGATAGTGGTCGCCTTGATGAAGAGTGTAGCGAACACACAACTTACGGTAAGCGTGAGGACAAACTCCTTTGGAGAGAAGCTATAATCCCAACCTGCGAAGGTGAGGGAATCAGGAATCATGAGTACCATGGTGACGGCGAGTGCGCCACGCAAGCTTCCCCATGAGAGGACATGTTGCCACGAGCGAGGAATTCGCTTCTCCTCAGAGGAAAAGAAGTTGAACATCCCCACAACAGGGTATATCGAGAGTGCACGTGCAATGGCAACGATGAAGATGGTTGCGACGATTGGTATGAGGAGTGCTGGTGCCTCTGCAGGGAGGGTTATCGCAAGCATTCCAATCATGATGAATATGAGTGAGTTTGCGAGGAAGGCGAATTGACTCCAATATTTTTCCACAAATTCTGCCGCATGAACGGGCATCTTGTATTTGCCGTAGTTACCCATGAGGAGGGAAGCTGTCGCGGTCGCGATAATAGATGAGATAAGGAATTTTTCTCCGAAGATGGTGACGTGGTGGGAGAAGAGTTCTGCACAGATGAATGTGGTGTGTGCGAGCACCATGGTGAGCGTAATCGAGGCAAACTCATTTGAGCGTGTGTATCCGATGAGCTTCGCAAAGAAACCTCCGAAGATGAGTCCAAAAATCACACCGCCAAACACCATTCCGGTGAATGAGATTGCGCCATGAAGAATGTCTGATGATTCATACACACCAGTTTCTGCGATTGCGAGGATGACGAGGAAGAGCGCCACACCAGTACCATCGTTGAAGATGCTTTCTCCTTCGAAGATGAGTGAAAGACGGCGTGGAGCACCATACTCCTTAAAGAGCGCAAGTACGGCGACAGGGTCTGTCGCCGAGATGATTGCGCCGAAGGTGAGTGAGAGAATAAAAGGAATATCAAAGCCAACAAGCGTGAGGACAATGTCGAGTCCAAAGGCAATGAGGAGTGCAGAGACGATGAGGCTCACCACTGAGAGTATCGAGATGATGAGTGCATCACTCGTGAGGTGCTTTATGTGGATATTGTATGCCGATTCAAAGATGAGTGTGGGGAGGAATATAAAGAAGAGGAGTTCTGGTGTGAGTGTGAGGTCGTCGAGAAATCCAAGGTGGGGAAGAGACGAAAGGAGTGCGAGGACGACGCCGATTCCCACGAGGAGTACCGTGTGTGGAAGTTTGATACGTTTTGCAAAGAATAATGAGACACTTGAAATGGCAAGCATTAAGAAGAGTGCAAGCGCTGATTCTGCCGTAAGCATGGTACGTTGTATTTAAGGGTAGATTTTAATAATTAAAAAACAAAAATACATAGCACGAGAATTCGTACTATGTTAGAACCCATCTCACATTGAACCGCACAAAATTGGTTCATCGTGGTGTGTGCTTGACTCCTCTCATGTCCAAAACAACGGCTACGACCGGTAACGGCTCAAACTCATCATATATCTATATGCTTCGTTTTGCGCCGACCAGTCTCGCTCGTGTTTTGAACACGATAGTTCGTCATTCAATGTGAGAGGGGT
>Ga0172380_10000485_pt1 | contig 77895 bp, 73 predicted proteins | sample Leawe162metaG_FD_119747 | JGI IMG/M metagenome (GOLD analysis project Ga0172380, IMG submission 119747) | Leachate microbial communities from a municipal landfill in Southern Ontario, Canada - Leachate well 162 metaG | ecosystem: Engineered > Solid waste > Landfill > Unclassified | place... | reverse complement strand
GCATTCGTGCCACTGCCGCTCCGGGACAGGGGGCGGCGTTTTTCTTCAGTTTTCCCGAACACGAAATCCAGGAGGCCGCATGACACCCACACCCAGTACCGTTTTGCTGGTGGAGGACAATCCGCAGGACGAAGCATTGACGCTCAGATCTCTGCGCAAGATCAATCTCGCCAACATCATTGATGTGGTCCGCGACGGTCAGCAGGCGCTCGACTATCTTTTCCGGCAGGGGGAATTCGCGGATCGCGGCGGACCCGCAATACCAACCTTGGTATTGCTCGATATCAGCCTGCCGCGGATCAGCGGGTTGAATGTGCTGGAAAAATTGCGCGCCGATCCGCGCACACGCCTTCTTCCTGTCGTTATCCTCACTTCCTCGGACGAGGAAAAGGATAAGCTGAAGAGCTACGAAAACGGCGCCAATAGCTTTGTCAGGAAACCGCTCGATTTCGCCGAGTTTGCCGAGACCGTGGCACGCCTGGGCGTGTATTGGCTGGCCACCAACGAGCCACCTGTCCGGTAGGGATGGCGTGAGCGGCGGACTCAAGTTCCTGGTGATTGAAGACAGCGAACTCGACTTCGCGCTGATCGAGCGCGAACTCAAGAAGTGGTCGCGCCAGGTCGAATGCCATCGGGTCGAAAATCTGGAGGAACTCAGGACGGCACTGGAATGGCCCGACTGGAACCTGGTCATTTCCGACTACAACGTGCCGGGCATCCGTTTCGAGGATACGCTGGCGCAGGTCACGCGATGTTTGCCGGAAACCCCGGTGATTCTGCTTTCGGGATATATCGGCGAAGAGAAAGCGGTTGAACTGCTCAAGCAGGGCGCACGGGATTTTGTGCTGAAGGATAATTTGGTCCGCTTTCTGCCCGCCATCAAACGCTGCCTGTCCGATGTCGAAGATAGCCGGCACCTGAAGCAGATCGAGAATGAACTGCGGATCAGCCACGAGACTTTTCGCCATCTCCTCGACACCACACTCGACGGCTTCTGCCAGTTGGATAGGCAGGGCAGGCTCATCGATGTCAATCCTGCCTATTGCCGGAAATCGGGATATTCCCGCGAAGAACTGCTGGAAATGTCGATCGGCGACCTCGAAGCCACGGAAAGCGGCGCTGAAACTGCGGCGCATATCGCGAAAATCATTGCAAAGAGCAGCGACCTGTTTGAATCCAGGCACAGACGCAAGGATGGGTCGATCTGGCATGTCGAGGTGAGCGCCACTTTTCGCGATATCGCGGGCGGCCAGCTCTTCAGTTTTCTGCGCGACATTACCGAACGCAAACAGGCCGAGGAAGAACTCAGGCGTTCCAACGCCGAACTGGAACAGTTCAGCTATGCCATCTCGCACGACATGCGCCAGCCTTTGCGCATGATCGCCAGTTACCTGCATCTGCTGGAAAAACATTTGGTGGATCAGCTGGATGCCGAAAAGCGGGAATTCCTGAACTACGCCAAAGACGGCGCCAAGCGCCTCGACCAGATGCTGCTGGGCCTGCTCGAATACTCCAGGGTGGGGCGCAAGGGCGAGCCGCCCGCATGGGTGGAGAGTCGTGGTTTGCTGGAAGAAGCGCTATTGTTCCTGCGCCCTGCGATCAGCGAGTCTCAGGCAGTGGTTCGTATCGAAGGCGATTGGCCACGCGTGTTCGTGAGTCCCGACGAGATGGTGCGATTGTTGCAAAATCTGATAGGCAATGCCGTGAAGTTCCGCATCGGCGGACGCACGCCGGAAATTATGGTCACCAGCGCAAAGAGCGCCGAAGGCTGGCGCGTATGTATCGCAGACAATGGCGCGGGCCTTGTTCCCGAACAAATCGGGCGGCTGTTCCAGGTCTTTCAACGCTTGCAAAGCCGGGCCGCTTACGAGGGTACGGGCATCGGACTGGCCTTGTGCCGCAAGATTGCCGAGAGGCATGGCGGCAGGATTTGGGCGGACTCGGCAGGCCCCGGCGAGGGTAGCCGTTTCTGTTTCGAGTTGCCGCAGGAAACCGAGGAATAGGCCCTTAGCCTTCAGTTCAATTCGACGAGCTTCACCAGTCGAGCAAGATAATCGACCACAGCGGATCCGCCTTCCGGCGGCACCCAGGGAGCAAGCTCGGCTTGTGTCAAAGGGAACTGGAATCTGTTGCGCTTACTTTGCTCTTGCGGCCTGCAGCATCTCATCCGAAATGGCGCCGTTGAGGTGCAGGCGCAGCAGAAGCTTGAGCGGTGCCGGGATGTTTCTGCCGGCCTCATAGCGCGATCCCCCTGATTGCGTCACACCATAGCGTGACCAGAAATCGCTTTGGTTGAGTCCCATCTTGTTGCGGAAATCGGCGAGATCGTTGGGGATGGGCTTGAGTTTCGTCTTGGTGGTCATGGTCGGTCTTTCTCCTGAAAAAAGTTTCTGCCGAGTCCTGCCATTATAGTGAATACTTGGCAGTCGGCAGTCAGTACGGACGATGATAATACGAATGAGCGGGTTGGGTCAGGCCGGAAGCCGATCAAATTGTCCGGCTTGGGTAAAAATGCACATCCACGGAAAGAAATGGCAAATTCAGAGGGAATTGATCATGGCTGACGTCAAAGGCCTTCGAGAGCAGGCGCAGAGGCTGCGCAACCTAAGTTTCAAGATCGGCAAGTACCGGCCGCCCAGCGAGGGCGGCAGTGCTTCCCTGTTGCTTCGAGTCAGCGAAAACTGTCCCTGGAATCGCTGTACCTTCTGCGAAATGTACAAGGGAGAGCCCTTCGTCTATCGGCCTGTCGAGGAAATCAAGGGGGATATCGATGCAGTTGCGGCGATTCGCGACGAGATCACGTCGGCATCCGCGAAACTGGGCACGGCAGGAAAAATCAGCCGGGAACTGGGCGCCGCCCTGCTCGCGGAATGTTCCGATCTCAGCCGCAATGACAGTTTCATCATGGTGTTCAACTGGCTTGCCGCAGGTGGCAATACGGCTTTCCTGCAAGATGCCAACAGCATCGTCATGCGTCCGGCCGAGTTCGTTTCCGTCTTGCAACACCTGCGGGCAAGCTTCAAATCCCTGACCCGCGTGACTTCCTATGCCCGCTCGAAAACGCTGGCGCACATCAAGCAGGAAGATCTCGGCATGATTCAAACGGCAGGCCTGGACCGCCTGCACATCGGACTGGAGACGGGAGACGACGAATTGCTCACCCGGATCAACAAGGGTGTGACGCAGGCCGAACAGATTGCCGGTGGACGCCGGGCAATGGCCGCCGGATTCCAGGTGTCGATGTACTGGATGCCGGATCTGGGTGGGCGCGAGCGCTGGCGGCAGCATGCGGAGAATACGGCAGTCGCGCTGTCGGCCATCAACCCCCATTACATCCGTTCGCGCCCGCTGGTGCCGCGGCCGGGAACGCCGCTGTTTGAGGATGTCGCAGCGGCACGCCTGCATCTCTCGTCGCCGCATCAGCGCCTGGAGGAATTGGCCCTGATGATCGAACGCCTCAAGGTGACCTCGAAGGTCTGCTTCGATCATGCCATGAATTCCTGGTTGGATCGCCGGGGCGGCCTGCTCTTCCGGCAGGGTTATGAGGGTTACCAATTTCCGCAGGAGAAGCCGCTGCTGCTGGCGCGTATCCAGGAAGGGATGGCGGTTGCGGAATCGATGCACGGCGACGTGCGTGCGATGATGGCAATGAGTTCCTTATGAACCTCCGGAAGCAGCACTTCCGTACTGCCCGGAACCGCTTGCATCTGCTATGGGGTGTTACCGGCAGCGCGCAACAGGGGTAGCGATCGCGCCACGTTGATCAGCAATATTCCCAACGCAGGCACTGCCAGCCACAGGCCGTTGGCATATCCGAAAGCCGCCATCAGGCCGCCGGCCACAAACAGCGGCGCGTGCAGGCCAGTGTATCGTCCGAGAACATGACGCAATTGTTCGTGCCAGGCGTCCTGGCGGCCCGGGCGCAGCCAGACCGGAAGCAACTGGATGGCGGCGCCGCTGACGAGCGGCAACAGAAACGCGGGGACAAAACCGACCAGGGCATTGCCCCCGTTGAGGAAACCCTGTGCGTGCCCGAGTCCGGCGAAGATCAGACCGGTCAAGCCGAAGCACGCCATGCCCAAGGCCGTTGAGGCGCCATGAAGGCGGCCGACGTGATCGGCGTAGCTCATGCTCCAGCGGGTGCCCATGCGCAACAGCGGTACGAAGAACAGCAGTGCACCCAGGTAAGCGAGCAGGACGTTGAAGCCTGCGCCGAGTGAGAGCAGCGCAGCGCCGACTATGCCGAGGCCGAGATCCTGCTTGAGGCGCGTTGCGGCATGATTGTCCCAGCGGCCTGCAGCGGTCGGCAACAGCACTTGCAGTGTGCCTATGGCGGTGAGGCCGACAAAGCCGAGCAGGTTGGCGTGCAGGTGCATGAGGCGGAGCGCCGGACGCTGCTCAGGCCACAGCCAGAACAGCGGCACAATGAACAACGCTGCAAGTAAAAAGCCCAGTGCAGCGATGTACCAGGCCAGTCCTGGATGCGATGAACCCAGGCCATGCCGCGATCTGAGCACGGTCCAGAACAAAAGACTGGCGGCCGCTTTGGCGGCGAGCAGGGTGCCGACGATGGCGATGACGATGCTCATCTCCTCCATGCGCACGGTGAAACTGATCACCAGGGTCAGGCCGCCGAGCCAGGCCAGCAGGGCCAAACTCATGACTGAACGCGGCGCATTGTCGCTGCGCGTCAATACCGGAACGAAGTAGGCCATCGCCGCGAGAATCAGCGGCATGATGCCCATCGCCAATACCAGATGGGCCACGAGCGCCGGCGGCAGCGCAGCGAACAGCCACAGCCCGAGGGCAATGGCCATCATCACGACAGCGTTGGCAGCGAACAGATGCAGCATGGTGGATCGTCCTGGTTCAGGGTAAGTCGATCATTGTCGCTTTCTCTCGGGATCAGCGCCTTGATCGGCATCATTTTTGGACAAGAGCACGCCACTTGCCGCACTCAAGGCAGCAACGGCGAGCAGGATGGCGGCGCTGAGCGCCCACGGCTGATCTGCGGAACGGCGCACGGCGATTAGTTCCCAGCCTGTCCACAACCAGCAGGCAGCGGCGCTATAGGCCAGGCCTTGTAGCAGTGGCAGCGTCCAGGGGCGGCGCAGGAAAAATAACAAGGGTGTTGCCAGGCAGAGCGCGGCCACCAGCAGATTTCCGGCGCGCAGGAAATGTGCTGCGATGAGCAGTGCAGCGAACACATAGAGCGAAATACGCATGCGCATGGCCATGAGATAACCCGATGTTCTCAGCCAGCCTTGCCGTCAACACGCGGGCGCAGCAGAAACGGCAGAAACCGTACTGCGAGTATTGCAAAGCTGATGCACCAGCAGGCCGCCGACAATTCCAGCCAGGTCAGGTAGGCAGCCGGCCACAACTGCGTGCCGATCACACGCAGGGCCAGCGCGCAGAGCATGATCCACAACACCAGTTTGTCCAGGGTTTCGAAGCGCACCGGACGTCCCGTGTGTCCATTTGCAATGCGGGTGATCATGGCTGGAATGACCAGACCCATGACGCCGAAGCTAAAAACATGCACCCCAAGAGTTCCTGTCCAGGGGATTTGTACCTGACTGTCAAGCGCCGCGATGAGTAATTGCGCGACGATGCCGAGGTAGGCGAAATACATGATGCCGATTTCGAGACGGCGCATCGCCAGCAAGGGCTTCCAGAAAGCGAAACGCCAGAGCAGCAGAACCGCCAGGAGAACATCCAGACTTGCTGCCAGCGCTGCCGGCAGAAATGCGGCGAAGACCAGCAGCAGTGCCAAGCCCTTGATCGTCAGGTCGAGACGCGGGTTGCGCAGGATCGACGCTTTGAGCGCGTTCTGCATGAATTGTGTCAGCGTGCGCTCGAGCATGACCAGGAAGGCCAGGCGGAACAAACCCAGCGCCATGACGACGCCGAGCTGATACGCGTCGCTTTCGAGCAGCAAGGCTTTTGCGACGACAAACAGCGGCAACAGCAAGACGAAGAAAAAATTGTCCCGATAACTGTCCTGTTTGCGATAGCGCAGCAAGGTCCACAACAGCATGCCGATGATGGACAGCAGGAACAGGTTGTTACTCAGGCGAAACAGCCAGAACGGCAGGAGATTCGCGCACACCATGCCGAGGCGTTCGATGAGCCAGGCTGCGCCGAGCAGGATCAGGGCGTTGCCGTGATAGCCGCGGATGCTGACCCAGTTCTTGCTGGCGGTCAGGAGGAACCCTCCGAGCACCGCCCAGCCGAAACCGAAAAACATTTCGTGCGCATGCCACTGCACGATGGAGAAAGTGGCCCAGGGCGGGATCAGGATGCCGGTATAGATCGCGATCCAGACGGCAGGCAGAACGACACCTGACAAGCAGGCCAGCGTAAAGAAGGGGCGGAAGCCCGCCTGCCAGAATGGGTGTGAAGCGAAACTCACTGCTTGACGAAGTCGATGACGATGCTGCCTGCTTCGCGTTGCCTGTAGCGAATATCCACCGTCTTGCCGAAGTGCTGCTGCATCTGTTCCAGCAAAGGCAGCGGGTCGTGGTCATTGATGAAGCGCATGGTTTCACCCGGATGGAGAGCGTCGAGGGCGCCGAAGATTGCAGCGTGCCGGAAACGCTTGGCGACGCCTCGGGCATCGAATTCATAAATCGAATCGGGACGGGTGTGGATATGGATCGTGGTCATGTCATTCTCCGCTGAAGGTTTGCTCATCATAGTTGACAAGCCTTCTCGTAAAATTGACTTGAATCATTTTCGAAAAAAAATCGCATTGCAAAGCATCCGGCCAGATGCCGCAGGCGTGGCTACCGTTTGCTTGCGACAGCTTTCTCGAACAAGGGCAGCACCTCGGGGAGGTGCTGCTCGATATCCCGGATGCGGTTCGGTCCGGAAGGGTGGGTGGATAGCCATTGTGGTGGTGCGCCGCGATTGGCAGCGCTCATTTTTTCCCACAGCGTGACGCCGGCGCGTGGATCAAAGCCGGCGCGGGCCGCCAGATCCAGGCCGACCAGATCGGCTTCGCTTTCGTCCTCACGCGAGAAACTGAGGGTGAGCAAGTTGCCGCCGGTCTTGAACGCATCGGCGTATCTGCCATTGCCGACCAACTGTCCCAGCAGGCTGGCCCCGAGGCTGGTCAACTCGCTTTTGGCCATGCGCTCGCGGGCGTGCTCGCGCAGCGCGTGAGCGATCTCGTGTCCCATGACGATCGCGGCTTCATCGTCACTGAGCCTGAGACCTTCGAGCAGGCCGGTGAAAAAGGCGATTTTCCCGCCGGGCATGCAAAAGGCATTGATCTGTTTCGATCCGATCAGATTGACTTCCCATTGCCATTGCGCAGCACGGGGATTGAAACGTCCGGCGAAGGGAATGATGCGCTCGGCAATACCGCGCAATCGCAGCAGGTCGGGATGATCGTCCGGCGCCAGTGCATGCTGCGTGTTCGCCTTGCGTTTGAGTCCGGAATATTCCGTGTTGGCCTGGCGCTCAATCTGGTTTGCCGGCACCAGTTCGCGCAATGCCGAAGGCTTGTCGACATGGATGCCATCGCCCTCAGCCGCCAGTGCGCTGGCTCCCAACAGCCAGACCAGACCCAAAGTAGACCAGAAGCGTGACCGGAATTCAGACCGGACAGCCGGCCGTTCAAGCGTGCTTTCCAGCGTTGGCAACCTCAGCCTACCTCGTGTTCGGCGACGTTGACATGCACGGTATCGCGCCCTAAAGCGGCGACTACGGCGCGCACATAGCGATGTGCCCAGTCGCCATTTTCGGCGAAGCGCTTTTCACCGGCTTCCTTTGCAACCAGCAGGACTTTGTCCAGGCGCAACACCTTGCCGACCGGATTGGTCGGTTCGCATCCCAGGCTTTCCCATTCCTGGTCGAGCCACTGATGCGCTGCTTCCTGGCTGAACAGGGTGCTGTCATTGTCGAGAAACTTGAACTCGAACGGATGGTCGCGGGTGAAGGAAACGATCACTGTGTATGACATTGAGATTACCCCGGATGGATTGCAGGCGCAGATCGAAAGCGCGATTTTGCAACTTGTCGCGGAAGAGGGCAAGTGCCGGCGGATTCCGCGTGGCAATGCCCCGTTTTCCTGGAGTTACTCCATGGCTTCGTAGAGCGGCAGCGTCAGAAACTCAGGGTAGTTTTCGGTGAGCGACATTTCCTCGAAAATTTTTGCCGCCTGGTCGTAGGTCGCGGTCTTCTCGCCGCTGGCCGTGACCGTGGCTTTCACCTTGGCCAGTTCCTCCGCGATGAGGGCGCGAACCATTTCCGCAGTCACCTTGCGGCCGTCATCGAGTATGCCCTTGGGGCTGACCACCCATTGCCATATCTGCGATCGGCTGATTTCCGCGGTCGCGGCGTCTTCCATGAGGTTGTGGATCGGCACGCAGCCGTTGCCGGCGAGCCAGCTGCCGAGGTAGTGGATGCCGACGTTGATATTGTTGCGCACGCCGGTTTCGGTGATCGGCTGCTCGGGCTGAAAATTGAGCCAGTCGCTCGGACCGAACGTGTCGGTGCGTTGTTTGTCCCACTGGTTGGGGCGGTCGCCGAGCACTTTGACGAATTCTTCCATGGCGATCGATACCAGCCCCGGATGCGCCACCCAGCCGCCGTCATAGCCATCGTTGGCGTCCCGCGTCTTGTCGTGGCGAATGCCGGCGAGCGCCTTCTCATTGGCGACGGGATCGTTCTTGATCGGGATCAGCGCGCTCATGCCACCAATCGCGGGCGCACCGCGCTTGTGACAGGCCTTGACCAGCGCCAGTGCATAGGCGCGCATGAACGGCACTTCCATGGTGATGGCCGAGCGGCTGGCCAGGCAGAAATTGCGGTTCTTCTTGAATTTCTTGATGCAGGAAAAAATGTAGTCCCAGCGTCCGGCATTCAGGCCGGCGCTATGCTCGCGCAGCTCGAAGAGAATTTCCTCGAGTTCGAAGGTGGCGAGGATGGTTTCGATCAGAACAGTCGCCTTGATGCTGCCTTGCGGGATGCCGATGTCTTTTTGCGCCATGACGAATATGTCGTTCCAGAGACGCGCTTCGAGATGGCTTTCCATTTTTGGCAGATAAAAGAACGGGCCGGCGCCGCGTGCCATCAGTTCCTTGGCGTTGTGGAACAACACCAGAGCAAAATCAAACAAGCCGCCAGAGACGCGCTGGCCGTCGACCAGCACGTGCTTTTCATCGAGATGCCAGCCGCGCGGTCGAACCTGCAGTGTCGCGATCTTGTCGTTGAGCTTGTATTCCTTGCCGGTCTCACTGATGAAACTGAGCTTGCGGCGGATGGCGTCATGGAGATTGACCTGACCCTGGATCTGGTTGGTCCAGTTGGGACTGTTCGAGTCCTCAAAGTCGCTCATGTAGGAATCGGCGCCGGAGTTGAAGGCGTTGATGATCATCTTGCGCTCGACCGGCCCGGTGATTTCAACGCGGCGGCATTCCAGCGCCTTGGGCACCGACGCGATTTTCCAGTCACCTTCGCGAATATGCCGGGTCTCGGGCAGGAAATCGGGCATCTCGCCGGCATCGATGCGAGCCTGGCGCTCGACGCGTTTATTGAGCAATTCGCGGCGACGCGGCTCGAAAGCGCGATGCAGCTTGGCGACCAGAGCCAACGCGTCGTGGGTGAGAATTTCTTCGAAGCGGGGATGAAGAGGGGCGTTGATTTGTACGCCAGCAGGCAGGTTGAGCGCCATCATGATTTCCTTTTCTGAGCCTCCTTGCGGGAGAGCCTAATTGAGGTGATCGCGCGTCACGATCACCTCAACCAGATTACTGAAACTGCTCTTCCTCGGTCGAACCGTGCAAGGCAGTGACCGAAGACGCGCCGCCCTGAATCACCGTGGTGACGTCGTCGAAGTATCCGGTGCCGACTTCCTGCTGGTGCGAGACAAAGGAGTAGCCACGGTCGCGCGCTGCGAATTCGGGCTCCTGCACCTTGTCGATGTAGGCCGTCATGCCGCGGCGGACGTAGTCATGGGCCAGGTCGAACATGTGGTACCACATGGTGTGGATGCCGGCCAGCGTGATGAACTGATACTTGTAGCCCATCGCACCCAGTTCGCGCTGGAACTTGGCGATGGTCGCATCGTCGAGGTTCTTCTTCCAGTTGAAGGACGGCGAGCAGTTGTAGGCAAGCAGCTTCTCCGGGAACTTGGCGCGGATGCTTTCGGCGAACTTCTTGGCAAAGTTCAGATCGGGCGTGCCGGTTTCGCACCAGCACAAGTCCGAGTAGGGGGCGTACGCCAGGCCACGGCTGATCGATTGCTCCAGGCCGTTGCGGGTCTTGTAGAAGCCTTCTGCGGTCCGTTCGCCGGTGATGAATGGCTTGTCATTGGGGTCGTAGTCCGAGGTCAGCAGATCAGCTGCCTCGGCATCGGTGCGGGACAGGATGATGGTCGGGACGCCAAGAATGTCTGCGGCGAGGCGCGCAGAAACGAGTTTTTGCACGGCTTCCTGGGTCGGCACCAAAACTTTTCCACCCATGTGGCCACATTTTTTGACCGAGGCCAACTGGTCCTCGAAATGCACACCGCCGGCCCCCGCGCGGATCATGGCCTTCATGAGTTCGAAGGCGTTGAGGACGCCGCCGAAGCCGGCTTCGGCGTCGGCAACGATGGGCGCGAAGTAGTCGATATAGCCCTTGTCGCCCGGGTTGAGACCCTTACCCCACTGGATTTCGTCGGCGCGCTTGAACGAATTGTTGATACGCTCCACCACCAGCGGCACGGAATTTACCGGATACAGCGACTGATCCGGATACATCGCAGCATAGTTGTTGTTATCTGCTGCGACTTGCCAGCCCGACAGGTAGATGGCCTTCATGCCGGCCTTGATCATCTGCATGGCTTGTCCGCCGGTCAGCGCGCCCAGGCAATTGATGTAGGGCTCGTGGTGCAGCAGGTGCCAGAGCTTTTCCGCGCCGCGACGAGCCAGGGTGTATTCAATCGGCAGTGAGCCGCGCAACCGGATGACGTCTTCAGCACTGTAAGGGCGCTTGATGCCTTTCCAGCGGGGATTTTCAGCCCAATCTTTGGCCAGCAGGGCGGCTGCTTGTTTCCGGTCGTTCATCTCTGATTCCTCGTGTTGATCGTTGGGGGAGGGGGTTGGCGACGTTTCCGGAATTACAGGCTCCGTCATTTAATGAAGTATAAAGTATCTATTGCAGAGCAGCAATAGTTGCATGCAAGGGCAAACAAGTGCTTATAAGGCTAACTATTCGATGAAAAGCGCCGAATTTCCCTGTGCGAGAAGGTGCTGCAGATGTGGACCGACAATTCGCCGCATCGCTTTCAGCGGCTCTTGCGACCAGTGCCCGTCCTTGCCTCTTAGATGAGAGCTGCCGTGCTGACGAGCAGGCCGTCCTCGTCGGCATAAAGATATTGGCCCGGGACGAAGGTCACATTGGCAAAGCTGACGGAAACATCGGCGTCCCCGACATTTTTCTTCACGGTTTTGAGTGGATGGGTGGCCAAGGCGAAAACACCCAGGTTCATGCCGGCGATGGCCCGCGAATCGCGGATGCAGCCATACACGATGATGCCATTCCAGCCATTCCTGACGGCAAGCAGGGCCAATTGGTCGCCAACCAGGGCGCAGCGCAGCGAACCGCCGCCATCGATGACCAGCACCCGGCCAGTGCCCGGTTGTTCAAGCGCTTTTCGAACCAGTGAATTGTCTTCAAAGAGCTTCAGAGTGGCGATTTGACCGTGGAAACTGCGTCGCTCGCCGTAAGACCGGAACATGGGTGTTGCCACGCGCAATGTTCCGTTGTTCAACAACGGCTCATGGCTGTCGAGGAGATCGGCAGTGGGCAGGCTTTCTGACATGGACGGGCGAGGACTGCTAACTCGCGGGTAGCCGGATTGCCCGGCCACCCGCGCTTTGCGTTCAGACGGCGTGCTCGACGGCTTCCTCGAAGACCAGTTTCACCTTCTGATCTTCGTCGAGATCGATGGTGACCCTGCCGCCTCCGGCCAGCTTGCCGAACAGCAACTCGTCGGCCAGTGCGGAACGGATCGTGTCCTGGATCAGGCGTGCCATGGGGCGGGCACCCATCAGCGGATCGAAGCCCTGCTCGGCGAGCCAGGCCTTGAGCGCATCGGTGAAAATCGCTTCGACTTTCTTCTCATGCAACTGTCCTTCGAGCTGCATCAGGAACTTATCGACCACGCGGAGTATGACTTCGGCATCGAGTGCCGCAAAGGAAATCGTGGCGTCGAGCCGGTTTCTGAATTCCGGCGTGAACATCCGCTTGATGTCTTCCATTTCATCGCCCGCCTTCTTGTTGGTGGTGAAGCCCATGCTGGGTTTCTGCAATGCTTCGGCGCCGGCGTTGGTGGTCATGATGATCACGATATTGCGGAAGTCCGCCTTGCGCCCGTTGTTGTCGGTCAGGGTGCCGTGATCCATGATCTGCAGCAGGATGTTGAAAATGTCGGGATGTGCTTTCTCGATCTCGTCGAGCAGCAGCACAGCATGCGGTTTCTTGGTAACGGCCTCGGTCAGCAAACCGCCCTGGTCGAAGCCGACATAACCCGGTGGCGCGCCAATCAGCCGCGAGACGGCATGGCGCTCCATGTACTCGGACATGTCGAAACGGATCAGTTCGATGCCCATGCAGTAGGCCAGCTGACGCGCTACTTCGGTCTTGCCGACACCCGTGGGGCCGGAAAAGAGGAAGTTGCCGATAGGCTTGAGCGGGCTGCCCAGTCCCGAACGCGACATCTTGATGGCGCGCGCCAGGGCATTGATGGCTTGATCCTGCCCGAACACCACGGTTTTCAGGTCGCGATCGAGATTTTTCAGGGCGCTGCGGTCGTCGCTGGAGACGTGCTGTGAAGGAACCCGGGCAATGCGCGCGACGATTTCCTCGATCTCCATTTTGCCGATCAGTTTTTTCTGCTTGGATTTGGGCAGCACGCGCTGCGCTGCGCCGGCTTCGTCGATGACATCGATCGCCTTGTCGGGCAGATGCCGGTCATTGATGTACTTGGCGGAAAGTTCGGCCGCGCTGGAGATTGCCGCGGCGGAATACTTGATGCCATGGTGCTCCTCGAAACGCGACTTAAGGCCGCGCAAAATTGCCACAGTCTCCTCGACCGAAGGCTCATTGACGTCGATCTTCTGGAAGCGGCGCGACAGCGCATGGTCTTTCTCGAACACGCCACGATAGTCCTGGTAGGTGGTCGCGCCGATGCACTTCAGGGTGCCGCTGGAAAGCGCCGGCTTCAACAGGTTGGAGGCGTCGAGCGTGCCGCCCGAGGCGGCGCCGGCGCCGATCAGGGTATGGATTTCATCGATGAACAATATGGCATTCGGATTTTCCAGCAATTGCTTGAGAACCGCTTTCAGGCGCTGTTCAAAGTCGCCGCGGTACTTGGTGCCGGCGAGCAGGGCGCCCATGTCGAGCGCATAGACAGTGGCGTTCGTCAGAATTTCCGGGACGCGTCCTTCCACGATGCGCCGCGCCAGCCCTTCGGCGATGGCGGTTTTACCGACGCCGGCTTCGCCCACCAGCAACGGATTGTTCTTGCGGCGGCGGCAGATGGTTTGAATGACGCGCTCGATTTCCTTGTCGCGGCCGATCAAGGGATCGATCTTGCCCAGCAGCGCCATGGCATTGAGGTTCTGCGCGAAACTTTCCAGAGCGCCACCGGATGCCTGCCCATCTTGCTCCTGTTCAGCCTGCTCCGACTCGCCTCGGGTCACCGGCAACGGCGACTTGGTGATGCCGTGGGAAATGAAGTTCACCACGTCCAGTCGTGTCACGCCTTGCCGCTGCAGAAAATAAACGGCGTGCGAGTCCTTTTCGCCGAAGATCGCGACCAGCACGTTGGCGCCATTGACCTCCTTCTTGCCGGAGGACTGCACATGCAGGATGGCACGCTGTATCACGCGCTGGAAGCCGAGTGTCGGTTGGGTATCGATTTCGTCGGTACCGCTGACAGTCGGGGTGTGCTCGGCAATGAAGGAGGCAAGCTCCTTGCGCAATTCCTCGATGTTCGCGGCGCAGGCACGCAGTACCTGGGCCGCCGAGGGATTGTCGAGCAATGACAGCAGCAGATGCTCGACAGTGATGAATTCGTGCCGTTTCTGGCGCGCCTCGACAAAGGCCATATGCAAGCTGACTTCCAGTTCCTGCGCAATCATGCTAGTTTTCCTCCATCACGCACGCCAGAGGGTGTTGGTTCTGGCGCGCAAAAGCGCTTACCTGAGCAACCTTGGTGGCTGCCAAATCATACGGATACACACCGCAGACTCCCTTGCCATCCCGATGCACCTTGAGCATGACCAAGGTCGCCTGCTCGCGGCTCATGCCAAACAATCTTTGCAGCACGACCACGACGAAATCCATCGGTGTGAAATCGTCATTCAGCAATAGCACCTTATAAAGCTTAGGTGGCTTGGTCCTGCTGCGTTCAGTTTCGAGTGTGTTGCCGCCATCACGGTCGACTTGCTTGCGTGTTGCCATGAACCGATTCTAATGCGAATTAATCATTGTGCAACACTGACAAGAACAGGGTTAAAGTGGGCCTATTCCTGCAGATTTCAATGGGTATAACGCACATTCCACGGGATAATGTGAATGGCAATGCAGAAATAATGCTGTAATGCAGCATATTTTCTGCGACAAAACCCGGCCGAAAAGACTTGACGTTTAGATAAAAAGTGCGTAAAAAGCGGGGCGTGTTTGTCGTTGTCAATTTCCTGCAATGTTGAAAGCCCCGCAGTCCTTCAAATCCCTGAATCTCAGCCTGGCATCACCATATGTTGCGAACTTGCGTCACAAACATGCCCCGAAGTGTCTTCGTGACGTTTTGGTTTTTGTATTAACTTAAGGAATAAGCTTTATGGCACTAGGTACTGTCAAGTGGTTCAACGACGCCAAAGGTTTTGGCTTCATTACTCCGGACGATGGCAGCGAGGATCTCTTCGCCCATTTCTCCGCCATCAATATGCCCGGCTTCAAGTCGTTAAAAGAGGGTGAAAAGGTTTCGTTCGAGGTGGTGCAAGGCCCCAAGGGCAAGCAAGCCTCCAACATCCAGAAAGCGTAATCCCGCTTTTTGCGAAGGATTCAACCCGCCGCGGCATGCCACGGCGGGTTTTTTATTCCCCGAAACAATGCCAATGGCATGGTTGCGGGGAATGCGGGTGCGGAGTATTACATCCGCTCAATCATGGCGTCGCCGAAGGCCGAGCATTTCACCTCCTTGGCACCTTCCATCAGACGCGCGAAGTCGTAGGTCACGACCTTGTCCTTGATGGCGGCTTCGATGGAATGGATGATCCGGTTCGCCGCCTCGGTCCAGCCCATGTGCCGCAACATCATCTCGGCGGAAAGAATCAACGAGCCGGGATTGACATAGTCTTTTCCGGCATATTTCGGAGCCGTGCCGTGGGTGGCTTCAAACATCGCGACACTGTCGGAAAGATTGGCGCCCGGTGCGATCCCGATGCCGCCGACCTGTGCCGCCAATGCGTCCGAGATGTAGTCGCCGTTGAGGTTGAGTGTTGCGATGACATCGTATTCGGCAGGACGCAACAGAATTTGTTGCAGGAACGCATCCGCAATAACGTCCTTGATGATGATGCCACCGGGCAGCTTGAGCCAAGGTCCGCCATCGATTTCGACACCGCCAAATTCCCGTTTTGCCAGCGCATAGGCCCAGTCGCGGAAGGCGCCCTCGGTGAACTTCATGATGTTGCCCTTGTGGACAAATGTCACCGATTTACGCTGATTGGCGATGGCGTACTGGATGGCCTGGCGCACCAGCCGCTCGGAACCCTCGCGCGATACGGGCTTGATGCCGATACCCGAGGTATTGGGGAAGCGGATCTTGGTGACGCCCAATTCCTTTTGCAGGAATTGAATGAGTTTTCGGGCACTCTCGGTTTCCGCCTGAAACTCGACGCCGCAATAGATGTCCTCGGTGTTTTCGCGGAATATCACCATGTTGGTTTTGTGCGGCTCCTTCAATGGTGAAGGCACACCCTGGAAATAGCGCACCGGTCGCAGGCAGACATACAGATCAAGTTGCTGGCGCAATGCCACGTTCAGCGAACGTATCCCGCCGCCAATAGGCGTCGTCAGCGGTCCCTTGATGGAAATCACATAGTCCTTGAGTGCGACCAGCGTCTCGTCGGGCAGCCAGACATCCGGGCCGTACAGGCGCGTCGATTTTTCGCCGCAGTAGATTTCCATCCAGGAAATTTTTTTCTTGCCGCCATAGGATTTCGCGACTGCAGCATCGACCACTTTTTTCATCACCGGCGTGATGTCGACACCGATACCATCGCCCTCGATGAACGGGATAATTGGGTTGTCAGGAATCGGTTGACCTGGAATGATTTTGCTGCCGCTTTGAGGTACTTTAATCAGCGAATTGCTCATGCCTGCTCCACCATAGAAAGTTGGTCAATGTGGGTTAAAGCGCCACACGGATGTGGCCCGGTTCACAGCCGCATCATGCTGCCAGCAAATTGGCGAGGCAGGTTTGATTCAAATCAGTCCTCCTGGCTGTTGCCGCAATCCGCTTTCATCTGGCCGTCCCGGCTCGAGGTGCGGAGCGATGGCTGGCGCGGCTGGTAGAATCTTCCGGGACTGATTTTTTCAGGGCGGAAGGTCGAGCATGGATGTATCCATCAGCAACAACGCAGTTGCGCGGCAGATCGCTTTGACGCTGACCGAGGGATTCGATCGCCATTATCGTTTGTTCCGGGAGTGCTCCGCTCAGGCCAAAAGGCGTTTTGAGGCGGGCGATTGGCAGGCGGTCCAGCATGCCGTGCAAAATCGTATCCAGTTTTACGACAAGCGCGTCGAAGAAACAGTCGAATTGCTGCACCGTGAATTCAATGCCGCAGCGCTCGATAATACAGTCTGGCAGGAGGCAAAGCTTCTCTACATCGGCCTCCTGATCGACCACAAACAGCCCGAACTGGCCGAGACTTTTTTCAACTCGGTCTTTTGCAAGATTCTTCATCGCACCTATTTTCACAACGATTTCATTTTCGTGCGGCCGGCGATTTCGACCGAGTTCATTGATTCCGAGCCCACCGTCTTTCGCAGCTACTATCCGAACGAAATCGGCTTCAAGGGAGCCATACGAAAGATCCTTCTGGATTTCGACTGGCAGCGTCCTTTCGATGACATTGAGCGGGATATCGATAATATTTACAAGGCGGTGAAGCTGCATTTCGGCAAATGGCCCAAGGCGGAATACAACTTCCACATCCAGGTGCTCCACTCCGCTTTTTATCGCAACAAGGGTGCCTATATCATCGGCAAGGCGGTCAATGGCAGCAGCGAACTTCCCTTTGCCTTGCCGGTGCTGCATACTGCTTCGGGCAAGCTGTGCGTCGATACCGTCTTGCTTGACGTATGGCGGATCAGCATGCTGTTTTCTCTGTCGCGGGCGTACTTCATGGTCGACATGGAAGTACCTTCGGCCTATGTGCAATTTCTTCTCAGCATCATGCCCGGCAAGCCGCGTTCCGAGCTGTATACCATGCTGGGTCTGGGAAAGCAGGGCAAGACCATGTTTTTCCGCGATCTGATCCACCATCTGCAGCATTCCCACGATCAGTTCGTGATTGCCCCCGGCATCCGCGGCCTGGTGATGCTGGTATTTACCCTGCCTTCCTATCCCTATGTGTTCAAACTCATCAAGGATGTTTTCGGTGCCACGAAAGAAGTCGATCATGCGACCGTCCGGCGCAAGTACCAGCTTGTGAAACAGGTCGATCGTGTCGGCCGGATGGCGGATACGCTGGAATATTCCAATGTAGCCTTGCCCAAGGCGCGTTTTTCCAAGGCGTTGCTCGATGATCTTTATCAGCTTGCGTCTTCCCTGGTGGAGGACGATGGCGATGATCTCATCATCCGTCATCTCTATATCGAGCGCAGGATGGAACCACTCAATCTTTACCTGGATCAGGCTGACCAGGCGGGACAGAAGGAGCGCATTGAAAATGTGGTGCTGGAATATGGCAATGCAATCCGCGAACTGGCTATCGCCAATATTTTTCCCGGGGACATGCTGTGGAAGAACTTTGGTGTGACCCGCTATGGCCGCGTCGTCTTTTATGATTATGACGAAATTGAATACATGACCGATTGCAATTTCCGCAGGATTCCGCCGGCGCCTTATCCCGAAATGGAAATGGCCGGGGAGGTCTGGTATTCGGTGGCGCGCAACGATATTTTTCCGGAAGAGTTCGAGACTTTTCTGCTGACATCGCCCAGTATCCGAGAAGCTTTCTTGAAATACCATGCCGACTTGCTGGATGTCAGGTTCTGGCAGGAGACGCAGACGGCGATACGCCAGGGCGTGGTCAAGGATTTTTTCCCCTACCCTAGAACACAGCGCTTTTGCAACGTATTCGGGCCGGGCTGCGAAAATTGCGGCGACCTCTGCAAGAATTCGGTATGACGCGCCTGGTCCTGTTCAACAAGCCTTTCGGGGTGATGAGTCAATTCACCCCTGCCGATGGACATGCGACACTCAAGGACTACATCCCGCAACCGGGTGTGTATGCCGCAGGCAGGCTGGATGCGGACAGTGAGGGATTGCTGCTGCTGACCGATGACGGCGGTTTGCAGCAGCGTATCGCCAATCCGCGCTACAAGCTGGAAAAAACCTATTGGGCGCAGGTCGAAGGCAGCCCCACTGCCGCTGCCCTTGACATGCTGGCCAAGGGTGTCGATCTCGGAGACTTCAGAACCCGCCCCTGCCAGGTTCGCCTCATGCCTGAACCGGATGGCCTCTGGCCGCGCGATCCGCCGATCCGCTATCGCAAGGCGATACCTACAACCTGGCTGGAAGTCAGGCTCAGGGAAGGCAAAAATCGGCAGGTCAGGCGAATGACGGCCCGGGCAGGCTTTCCGACCCTGCGTCTGATCCGCTGGGCGGTGGGTGCATGGACTCTGGCAGGGCTGGCACCGGGTGCCTGGACAGAAATAACCGATAAATCAGCGATCAGTTGTCAACTCCGGGCATGATCGCGCGTTAAAGTCCGGGACACCCGTTATTACCAGTAGTGTCGGAAGCTAATATAAATCTTTAAAGGAACAAAAATGAGCAAACTATTGACCGCCCTGATCGTTGCCGCCTTCGCAACCACGACCGCTTTCGCCGCTGACGCCCCCAAGGCTGATGCCAAGGCCGCCCCCGCAGCTCCGGCTGCAGCCGCAGCCCCGGCACCCGCCGCTGATGCCCCCAAGGCTGACGCACCCAAGGCCAAGAAAGCCAAGAAAGCCAAGAAAGCTGAAAAGGCTGTTGAAGCCAAGTAATCGGCATCAAGAATTGAAAGGCAGGGCGACCTGCCTTTCATCCCCTTGTGGTGTGTAGGCCTTTGGCAGACCGCTTTACCAGGGATTGTTGTAATATAATTGGCTGGACCTTAGCTGATTTGGTCGTATTGATATCTAACTTATAAGGAACGTACTAATCATGAACAAACTGCTTGCTGTTTTGATCGCCGCCATGTTCGCTGCCACCACGGTTTATGCTGCTGACGAGGCCAAGAAGGACGAAAAGGCTGCCAAGGTTGAGGCCAAGAAAGACGAAAAGGCTGCCAAGGTTGAGGCCAAGAAAGACGAAAAAGCTGCTAAGGTTGAGGCCAAGAAAGACGAAAAGGCCGCCAAGGTTGAGGCCAAGGCTGAAGCCAAGAAAGAAGAAGCCAAGAAGTAATTTTGGTTTATTCATAGAAAAGGCAGGGTTTTCCCTGCCTTTTTCTTTGGCAGGTCAGGTAATTCAGATTTTGAAACCGGGAGGCAGGCATCTTGAGGCAGGGTTTGACTCGTTTCGGGTGGTCCATGATTGCGGCCCTGCTACTGGTTGCACAGTGGTCGCAGGCCCAGGGAATTCTTGAACTCAGTGCCGGGATCCACCGGATTCGTGCCGAAGTGGTGAATACCTACGAGTCCCGTGCACAAGGACTGATGAACCGGAAGAATCTTGCTGCCAATGGCGGTATGCTGTTCGTGTTTGACCAATCCGCGCAGCATTGCATGTGGATGCGCAACACCCTGATTCCCTTGTCGGTGGCCTTCCTGGACGCACAAGGGCGCATCATCAACGTCGAGGAAATGTTGCCGCAGACTGAGGACAACCATTGCGCCAGCAAACCGGCCAGGTTCGCTTTGGAGATGAATGCAGGTTGGTTCAAGAGCCGAGGATTGGGTCAGGGTGTCGCCCTGACGGGTATCGAAAGGTCTCCTCCCCCGATGTAAGTCGTTCCAAGCTGTCCGACATTCCCGCCAATCCGCTCTGGACTTGGGAAGCCCTAAGAATTGAGGGGTAAATCGGCGGATGTTGATCGCTTTGTTGCTTGTCAATCTGGCTAACATCGAAAAGTCTCCCCTATTGGAGTTTCGGTTTTATCGATGCAGCCCTTCTGGCGCCCCAAAATGCTTGATGGATGGATGTCTGTGGCTCTGACTGCGGACCGGCTGGATTTCGCCCATATCCAGCGTCGTGAAGGGAAAAAGCCGGAAGTCCAGATGCTCTATACGCAACAGCGCGCCGGCGACGATCTCGACACATTGCGTGCTCTGCGCAAGGAATTGAAGCTTGCTCAATATCGCTGTACCAACCTGCTGCGCGTGGGTGAGTATCAGTTGTTGCAGGTTGAACCGCCGGACATGCCGGCGGCCGAGATGAAAGATGCCTTGCGTTGGCGCATCAAGGACATGCTCAACTACCCGGTCGAAGCAGCAACCATTGATGTTCTCGAGATTCCCGCCGATTCAGGTGCGTTGGGACGAACCAAGCAGGCCTTCGCGGTAGCGGCAAACAATGCTCTGTTGGCACCACGCGTCGAGTTGTTCGACTCGGCAAAAGTGAAGCTTGAAGCGATCGATATTCCCGAGCTGGCGCAGCGCAATATCTCGAGTTTGTTTGAAGAAGAAAATCGCGGCTTGGCAATGCTGACTTTCGACGAATCGGGGGTCATGCTGACATTCACGTTTCGCGGTGAGCTTTATGCCTCGCGCCATACCGATATCCCGCTGGGGCAACTGGAACAGGCTGAAGGTGACCGGCGCGAGCAACTGTTCGAACGCATCGCTCTGGAAGCGCAACGTTCCCTGGACAATTTCGACCGAATGAACGGCCACATCACGGTGACTCGTTTGCTGGTCTCGTCCTTGCCCGGGGTGGACGGCTTCCTGGATTACTTGCGCGACTATCTTTCCTTGCCGGTGGTGGAACTGGATCTGGCCGACGTCCTCGATTTCCCGTCTATCCCGGAACTTTCCCAGGCCGAACGCCAGACCCAGTGCCTCAAGGTACTCGGGGCGGCGTTGCGGGATTAGAGCGGCTGCGATGAGTCAGCAGATCAACCTTCTCAACCCGATTTTCCGCAAGCCCTTCGATTGGTTGACGGCGAAACCGGTGGCGATCGCAACCTGTTTGATGCTGGTGACTCTTGGCGCTGTCGGCGCGTGGGTCACGACGCAGGCAGACAACCAGGAGCGACTTGCCAGCCAGCGTGCGGAAGCGCTCAAATCCGCACAGGAGAGGATGACGGCGATCGCGAAGTCGATCGCCGAGAGCAAACCGAACGCACAACTCGCCGGTGAACTGGCCAATCTGCAGGCATCGCTCAAGAGTCGTGAAGAGATCATAAAGGTTCTTGAGGGGGGAGCCATTGGTACCAGTATCGGCTTCGCGGAATTCTTGCGGGGATTTGCCCGCCAGACGCCCAGCGGTTTGTGGCTGACGGGGTTTACCATCGGGGCCGGTGGCGATGAAATGGAAGTTCGCGGCCGCATGCTGAATCCTGCCGCATTGCCGGAGTACATTCGACGGCTCAAAACAGAGAAAGTATTTCAGGGACGCAGCTTTGCGTCGTTAACCATCCAGCGACCCGAAGAAGTGAAGGAGCAAAAGATTGTAGCGACGCCGCCTGCCGCAAATGCCAAGCCAAGCACGTCGGTTGCCTCAGCGCCGGCTTCGCCGCCCAGCTTCGTCGATTTCGTGCTGATGCCCAGCATTGCCGAGTCGACCAAAGCGGCATCCGCCCCATCCGGAAGGACGCCGGCAGCGCCGACGAATCTGGCGGATACTCCGGGAATGATTCCGAATTTACTGAATCAGGCAGATGCTGCGGGTATGGCTCAAAATTTGTCGAACTTGGCAAAATCGGGCATCGAAAATAGCGCCCTCAAGCTTCCGGAGAAAAAGCCGTGAAGCAAAAATTGCTGGAATTGACGGCTCGCTTCGATGCGCTTGCGCGTCGCGAGCGCACGATGATTGCTGCAGCAATATTTTTCGGCGGCGGCATGCTTGGCTACAACTTGTTGGTGGAGCCGCAATTGATTCGTCAGGCCAACCAGACCAAGCGTTTCACCCAGGCGAACACAGAATTGGCAACCATTGATGCGCAAATGGTGGAGTTGAAGGCCAAGCTGAAGGATCCCGATGCTGCCAACCGTACCGCCCTGGCGCAGTCTCGCAAGGAATTGACGGTGCTGGAAGGCAAAATCCGTTCTATTGAAGGCAGCATGGTACCGCCCGACAAAATGCAGGTCTTCCTCGAATCCTTGTTGTCGAAGAATCGCAATCTGGAATTGCTGGCGCTCAAAACCCTGGACCCGACCCCGCTCATTGATCGCAGCCAGGAGAAAAAAGCCGATACCAAGACAGACCCTGTTCCTGCTGCTGTTCCCGGGACTCCTGTCAGTGGCACGCCCAGTGTTGCCTCCAGCGCTTCTCTCAGCGCTGCCCCCAGCGCTGCCCCCAGCGCTGCCCCCAGCGCTGCCCCCAACATCTACAAGCACGGCGTCGAGATAAGAATTGCAGGAAGCTACGTTGATTTGCTGACGTATCTGGCCGAGATCGAACGCTTGCCCCAACGCATCATCTGGAATCGCATCAAGTTCGCAGCCGAACAATATCCCCGCAACGAGATGACATTGACCGTATTCACGCTGAGTCTGGACAAGCAATGGCTGGTCGTTTGAAATCATCGGCGCTAGTGATGCTGGCCTTATTGGTCGGTGCCGAAAATTGCTTCGGGCAAAGCGACTCTTCGCTGCCGGATCCAATGCGTCCGCCGGTGGCGGCAGGGGATTCCATACCCGCGGCCAATGCCAACAGCGAGGAAATGCCAGCCACGCCAAACGGGCTGCAGACAATCATTCTCGGCAGGGGGCGCAAGCCGATGGCGGTGATCAATGGCATCGCCGTTGGACTTGGCGACAAGGTCGGTGAAGCCCGGCTGGTCAAGCTCAGCGAAACCCAGGCCGTGCTGCAGGGACCTGGCGGCAAGGAAACCCTGTATCTGACCCCGGGCGTTGAAAGAATAGGCTCCCTGAAGCCGAAACAAAGCGGCGATCCCAAGCATGGGGTTGTTGAGAAAACACGACGTGAGCCGACACCTTGAGTGATGACATGCATCATGACGAATGACCGTATTCTGAATTTCGCAACGCTGATCACCCTGATGCTGGTGATTCTGCTGCTGGCTGCCTGCGGTTCCACCGCTTCCCGGTCGGCCGGTCCATACGACCATGTTAACGCGGAGTTGGCACGTGCCACCAGTGAGCGGAAAGTCAGCAATGACCGGATAGATCAAGTCCTGATGCCGCCCCTGCAGATTGAAATGCCGAAGGCAGAAAATGACGCGGAGATACGTTTTGATCTTTCCGTGGTCAAGGCGCCGGCTGCACAAGTCTTCATGGCCCTGGTATCGGGAACACGCTTCAGCATGTTGTTGCCGCCAGAATTGTCCGGGAACATCACGGTTAACCTCAAGGATGTGACCATCAAGGAGGCGCTCGATACCATACGCGAACTCTACGGGTACGAATACAAGGTCCAGGGCACGCGGATTTTCATCCAGTCGAATACCTTGCAATCACGCGTCTTCCAGATCAATTATCTTTCCGGACGGCGGCAGGGGAGCAGCAACCTGAGCGTGGCATCGAGTTCAATCTCCTCCTCATCGGGCACCAACACGGGTAGTAGTGCCACGAACAATACCACCAGCAACACGACAAACAACGCCAGCAACAATCAAAACAATGCCGGCAACAATCAGGGCAATAACTCGACCGGCTCCTCCGGCGGCAGCCGCGTCAGCACGAGTTCCGATGCTGATTTCTGGCGCGACCTGACGACGGCCTTGACGGCTATCGTGGGTACCGCCGACGGCCGCAATGTGATCATCAACCCGATGTCGGGCGTAGTGGTCGTCCGCGCTTTCCCGGCCGAAATGCGCAACGTCGAGAGCTATCTGAAAGCGACCCAGCTGGTGGTCGAGCGCCAGGTGATGATCGAGGCGAAAATCATCGAGGTGACCCTGAGCAACACCGCGCAGTCCGGTATCAACTGGGCGGCCTTCAAGACGATCAACAATGCCAGCACCATGGCGGGATCCTTGGCTTTGGGTTCGAAGCTGAGCTCGAATGCCGATCTGCAGGCAGCGGGCACCCTGTTCGGCGTAGTACCTGGCGCCATCAAATCCGTGACCCCGATGGGCAATGGTTTCATCGGCCTAGCCTTCCAGACCGCGAATTTTGCTGCGGTGATCAACTTCCTCGAAACCCAGGGTGATGTTGCCGTGCTCTCCAGCCCCCGCATTGCCACCCTGAACAATCAGAAAGCCCTGCTCAAGGTTGGCACCGATGAAATGTTCATCACCAACATCAGCGGCGGTACCGCGTCCACTTCAACAGTGGCCGGGGTGGCCCCGTCACTGACCTTGCAGCCCTATTTCTCCGGCATATCGCTCGACGTGACGCCGCAGATCGACGACGAAGGCAACATCATCCTGCATGTCCATCCGGCCGTCAGCAACGTGGCGGAGAAGGTGAAAGTGGTTGATCTGGGGAACAACGGCGGCACCATGAATCTGCCCCTGGCGGCCAGCAGCATCAATGAGACTGACAGCATCGTGCGCGTACAGGACGGCAATATCGTCGCCATTGGCGGCTTGATGCGCCAATCGCAAACCAATACCCGCTCCGGGCTGCCTGGCACGGCCAATATCGGGCTTGTCGATGGCATCTTCGGCCAGCGCAGCGCCGTCATGAGCAAGAGCGAAATGGTGATCCTGATGAAGCCGACTGTCATCAACAACGACAGGGCTGTCCCGGAGGATTTGCTGCAGACTCAGAGCCGCATACAGAAACTCAACTCACGCAACTATTAGGTCGACCTCAGGAATCGCAGATTTGCCAGCCCGGAAAAAATATGTATCTCGCCCATTTCGGCCTTGTTGAACGCCCCTTCGGGATCACCCCGGATACCGAATACGCCTATTCGGCGGCGTCCCATCAGGAGGCGCTGAATACGCTGCTGATCGCTTTGAAGAGCGGCGAAGGCTTCATCAAGATCACCGGTGAGGTGGGTACTGGCAAGACCATGCTCTGCCGGCGTTTTCTCGCTACCCTTGGGCCGGAGTATTTCAGCGCCTATCTGCCCAATCCGGCACTGTCGCCGCTACCTTTGCTCCTGGCCGTGGCCGATGAACTGGGTCTCAAGCTGGATGCCAGCGAGCAGCAGTTCCAGCTCATCAAGCACATCAACCAGCGCCTTCTGGATCTGGCTGACGAGGGCAAGACCGTGGTGTTCTGCGTGGATGAGGCCCAGACGGCTCCGCTGGAAAGTCTGGAAGCCTTGCGCCTGCTGTCGAACCTCGAAACCGAAAAGCGCAAATTGCTTCACCTGGTGCTGTTTGGCCAACCCGAACTGGATGTCAAACTGTCCGATCCCTCTGTGCGCCAACTTCTGCAGCGGATCGCCTTCCACCATCGCATGCAGGGACTGCGCAATGACGAGCTGGGGCATTACCTGACCCATCGCTTGCGCGTGGCCGGATACCGCGGCAGTCCCATCTTTACCCGCCCGGCGTTGAGCCGCTTGTACCAGTATTCCAAAGGCATTCCGCGTCTGGTCAATATTCTGGCCCACAAGTCATTGCTGGCAGCCTACGGCGAGGGCAAGGTGACCGTGGGTAAAACCCATGTCGTTGAAGCCGCACGTGATACCGAGGGTGTCAAGGTCAGCGGCTGGCGCTTCTTTTCCTGAGTCTGTGCAATGAGTCTCATCAACAAAATGTTGCGCGACCTGGATGCCCGCCACGCGCCATCCGGTCAGTCCGTGCTGCCCGATGAAGTCCGCCCGTTGCCCGAGGAAGTCGTTCCGCCCCGCGTCAGCCGGCGCACATGGATCTGGGGGGGGCTGGTGCTGGCGCTGGCCGCGGCGATACAGACTTCTTCCGCATGGCTGCCCCTGCTCAATGCTTATGTTGCATTGCCTGGGCTGACCGCCACGGCACCGAAACCGGCGGCGCTGCCGGCCGCTCCGCCACCGCCAACCACTGTGGTCCTGCAGTTGCCGCCACCCGAGCAGATGCTGCCGCTGCCTGCGATGTCCGATGCAGCGCCTGCAGCAGCCAATATCCCGGCAGAGCCATCGCCGCCGGGTGCACCTGCAGCGGCTGAACCGGCGCCACGGCCGATTGCAGAATCACGCACGGGCCTCAAGATCGACAGTTCCTTGCCGGATGTGCCGCCACCCAAAGCGCCGCCATTGGTTGCTGCAGCGCCCGCTGCTGCCCAACCTGCTGCGCTACCCGCTGCACCACCACCCGCCAGACCCGCTGCCGCTGCCGCCGCGCCGAGATCGGGACGGTCCCAGGCCACAACGACGGTCGAGAAACAGCAGCGTATCGGAACCGCCCAGGAGCGGGCGGAGGCCGAGTATCGCAAAGGCATCGTGGCCTACAAGCAGGGACATGCCAGCGAGGCTGCCACGATCTTCAAGGCGGCTCTGCAGGAAGATCCGCGGCACTTGGCGGCACGCCAGACCCTGCTCAGCATGTTGGCCGAACAGAAGCAGTGGGATGAGGTGCAGACCCTGCTGAAAGAAGGGCTGGACCTGATGCCCGAGCAAATCGCCTGGGCGATGGCACTGGCGCGAATCCAGGTTGAACGCAACAAGCTGCCGGAAGCCTGGGATACTCTGCAGAAGCACATGGTTCATGCGGAAAAGAACGCGGATTACAAGGGCTTCGCCGGCGTGTTGTTGCAACGCATGCAAAAACCCCACGAGGCGACGCTCTACTATCAGGCCGCCGTCCAGATCAAGCCCAACGAAGGTCGCTGGTGGCTGGGTCTCGGTCTGGCTTATGAGGCAGATAACCGGTCAGCTGAAGCGCGCGACGCCTTCCTGCATGCCCGTGGTGCGAGCGGCCTGTCACCGGAAATGGCGGCGGTCATCGACAGGAAATTGCGTTAAGCGGCATCACCTAGGTGGATCAGTCCTTGAATGCCCGTGCCGCAACCAGATTAGTGACATGGGCGGCGCCATGCTGTTTGAGTACTTGCGCGAATTCGTTGAGCGTCGCACCGGTCGTCATGACATCGTCGATCACGATCACGTTCTTCCCTGTCAGATCCAGGTCACATTCAAAAGCGCCGCGCACATTCCGATGACGCTCCTTCCACGGCAGGCTGGTTTGCGGTGCGGTATCCACGACGCGACGATAGCCATGAGCTGACAGCGGCCAGCCGCACCGTCTTGCCAAGGGACGCGCGATCTCCAGCGCCTGGTTGAAGCCGCGCTGGCGCAAGCGCATTTCCGATAGCGGCAGCGCCAGTGCAAGATCGACCGGCGTTGGCAGGCATGTGGCGGTTTCTCGCAAAACCTCGGCGAAGAACTGCGCCACAACCAGGTGATGCCGATATTTGAGCGCCTGCACCAGATGGTCGAGGGGAAAGGCATAGCGGAAACCGCTGCGGGTCGCATCGAAGGAGGGCGGATCGGACAGGCAAGCGCCGCAGGTTTCCCCGCCAACGGCCGGCAAGCCGCACACGGGGCAGGCCGTTGCGGGAATTTTCGGTAAGTCCCTGCTGCACCCATGGCACAGCAGGCTGGTTCCGGCAAAGGCCTGGCAAAGAAAACAGTCTTGCGGTAGCAGTGCGCGAACGGCCTGCCGCGTCATTCGTCTGATCCAGGCATCCTGAAGGTCATTTCGCGGCCGAGAAATTGACAAGCATTACCCCTTCCAACATGATGCTGCCTCGAATTCTATCAAGCCATGCCGCAGCCCATGAGAGAAAGCTTTGCGAACGCTGCCGCCACCTATGACGGCGCTGCCTTCCTGGCGCGCGAAACCGGCAGGCGCATGGCCGAACGCCTCGACTATGTCAAACTCGCGCCAGCGCGCATCGCGGATATCGGCTGTGCGACCGGCGAGGGCATCCGCGAATTGCACCAGCGCTATCCGAAGGCTTTGCCTCTGGCCATCGATTCTGCGGTGCCGATGCTGTACGCTGCACGAGCGTCAACGCCGCTCATGCAGCGCCTCTTGCGGCGCAGTCCGCAACTCCTCAATGCCGATGTGAATGCCCTGCCGCTGACAGCGAATAGCCTTGGCCTGATCTGGTCGAACCTGGTGCTGCATTGGCTGGATGATCCTTTGCCCGCCTTTCGCGAAATGTTGCGCACACTCGAGGTCGGCGGTTTGTTGATGTTCGCTGCGCTCGGTCCGGACACGCTGAGGGAGGTTCGCCTGGCATTTCAGGATGCCGGCTACCCGCCAGAAGCCCTTCCCTTGCGACGGTTTCACGACATGCATGACCTTGGCGACATGCTGCTTGCAGCCGGGTTTGCCGACCCGGTGATGGATATGGAAATGATCAGGATCACTTACGCCAGCCCTCGCGATCTGCTGCGCGATCAGCGCCACCTCGGCGTGCGCGATGCGCTGTTCGGCAGCATGCCGTGGCGTGACTGGCGGCGGGTGTTTCGTTCCTATGCAAGCCAACGCGTTGATGGGCGTCTGCCGTCCAGTTTTGAAATCATTTACGGCCATGCCTGGAAGCCCGAGGCGCGGGTTGTCGGCGATGGTCGCGCCATCGTTCATTTTGCACCGAGACCCAAGTGAAACGCGCCAAGCGTTCCATGCTGAAGCCACGCAACTTTCTGGCAGTTTCGCCCATCCTGAAAAAAGGTGGTGCGCATCAGCGCACAGACAAGCGCGCCAGTCGAGCCCGGCAAAAGGCATCCGCACGACGCGATCGCGGTGGCCCGGATTATTCCTGAGCCGGTTTGAGATTTCCGGAAACAGCGCCCCGTCGTTCCGGGTCTGCCCACAACAGGCGGATGCCGAGCAGTAGGCAAAGCAATACCGAGTAGATCGCCGGCAGGCTGACATCGAGTTTCACCAGCCACCAGTAATGCACGACCGCACAGATCGCAATCACATAGATCAGCCGGTGCAGGCGCTGCCAGCGTTTGCCGCCCAGGCGTCGCACCATGGCTTGGGGGGAGGTCAGGGCGAGCGGCAGCAACAATGCGAAAGCCGACATGCCGATGGTGATGAACGGACGCTTGAGAATGTCCTTGGCGATTTCCTGCCAATCGAAAAATTTATCGAGCCAGAGGTAGGTGCTCAAATGCAGCGTTGCGTAAAAGAATGCATACAGACCCAGCATGCGCCGCAGCTGCATCAGCCAGTGCCAGCCGGTGAACTTGCGCAGCGGAGTGACGGACAGCGTGATCAACAAAAAGTTGAGCGCCCAACTCCCCAGCGAACGCGTGATGAATTCAATTGGATTGGCGCCGAGGGTGTCGTTCCAGGCGCCCCAGGCCAGGCGCAGCAACGGAATCAGGCAGCAGGCGAACAGCGCAATCTTGAGCAGGACGATGGACCGCTTGCCTGGGGTCTGCGCAATTCGCCAATCCATCAGAAATTGATTTTCAAGTCCATGCCGGCATACAGCTGCGCCACCTGGTCGGCATAGCCGTTGAAGGGCAGGGTCTTGCGTTTGAGAAACTCGCCGATGCGCCGCTCCGTGGCCTGGCTCCAGCGCGGGTGTTCGACTTCGGGATTGACGTTGGAATAAAAACCGTATTCGCGCGGATTGGCTTTCATCCAGGCAGTCTGCGGCTGTTTCTCGACAAGACGTATCTTGACCAGCGACTTGCCGCTCTTGAAGCCGTATTTCCAGGGCACCACCAGCCGCAGCGGCGCGCCGTTCTGATTTGGCAACACCTCGCCATAAAGGCCCAGAGATAAAAGGGTCAGCGGATGCATGGCCTCGTCCAGGCGCAAGCCTTCGAGATAAGGCCAGTCGATGACGGAACGGTTCACGCCGGGCATGGTCTTGGGATCGGCGGCAGAAATGAATTCGACATATTTTGCGCTGCCGAGAGGCTCGACGCTCTTGAGCAGAGTCGCCAGCGGCAGGCCCAGCCAGGGGATGACCATGCTCCAGCCCTCGACGCAGCGCAGTCGATAGATGCGTTCTTCCAGCGGTGCCAGCTTGAAGATATCGTCAATGGCGAAAGTCTTTGGTTGCTTGACCAGACCCTCGATGCTGAGGGTCCATGGCCTGGTTTTCAGTGTATGGGCGTGCAGCGCCGGATCGGCCTTGTCGGTGCCGAATTCATAGAAGTTGTTGTAGCTTGTGACATCCTTGAGGTGAGTGAGTTTCTCCGGGGTGCTCAGAGGGCTTTTGATGCCGGCCAGGGGTTTTTCGCTGGCAAATGCGGCTGACAGCGGTGACAGGGCTGTACCCAGGGCCACGCCCGCCGCTGCCCCGAGGAAGTCACGGCGACGTTCGAAAACATCGCGGGGAGTGATTTCCGAGGGCGCGATGTCAGTGGGACGCCTGGAAAAGGTTGGCAGCATGGCAGTTCCTTGAAGTTTGAACTATCGTTTGACGCCAATGATGCCAAAGAGTTGCCGGGAACACCAAAAATACGGCATTCCGCATTCAGCTGCCGCCCGGCAGCTTGAGCAGTGTTGCGCGGGAGCTTGGTGAATCAGCGCAAACCGGCGACGTAGTCGGCAACGGCCTTGATTTCCGCATCGGTCATCTTGATGGTGACCATGCGCATCATCCTGTTCGGGTCGTTGGTGCGCTCGCCGGCGCGGAATCCCTTGAGCTGCGACTCGGTATACTCGGCGAACTGCCCGGAGATGCGCGGATACTGTGCGGGCACACCGGCACCGGTGGGTCCGTGGCAACCGGCGCAAGCCGGCAAGCCTTTGCTTTGATCGCCGGCACGGAAGAGCTGCCGCCCGAACTCGATGGTTTCAGGGTTTTTCGCAATTTCACCATTGCGTTTTTGCACGGACAGGAATGCTGCGACATCGCGCATCTGATCTTCGCTGTATGCGGCGATCATGGCGTTCATGACCGGGTTGATGCGTTCCGCTGCTTTATCACCCTCGGCCTTGAAATTTTTCATTTGCTTGACCAGATAGTCGGCTTGCTGGCCCGCCAGTTTCGGATTGGTCGGGAGCGTGCTGTTGCCGTCGGCGTTGTGACAAGCGCTGCATACCGTCGAAACGATCTGCTGACCCTTGGCCGGATCGCCCGCCAGTGTGGGCGCATGGTCGGCGGCAAGGACGCTCGTTGCGGCAGCGGCGCAGGCGAGCAAGGTCATAAAGCGTTTCATTGTGATACTCCTCAAAGCTTGATATCGCACAAACCTGATATTGTATACCAACTCACCTCCAAGCTTGCCGCATAGCTCAGCAGTTCATGCCACCTTCATTATTCCGCCACGCCGTATTCGAGACTTCGGTCGCCAAGCCGATCAATTTGCCGCCGTCGTCTGCAGCAGGGCCGGAGATTGCCTTCGCCGGACGTTCCAATGCCGGCAAATCGAGCGCTCTCAACACCCTGGCGGGACACACCCGCCTGGCCTTCGTCAGCAAGACGCCGGGTCGCACCCAGTTGATCAACTTCTTTCGCTTGCCCGGCGGGGCCTGCATGGTCGATCTGCCCGGCTATGGCTATGCTGCCGTACCCCAGGAGGTCCGCAAGCAGTGGCAGGGCTTGCTCGAGCACTATCTGAAAAAGCGCGAAAACCTCATTGGTCTGGTGCTGATCATGGATGCCCGACATCCGCTGACGGATCTCGACGTCCAGATGATCGAATGGTTTTTGCCGACCGGCAATCCCATACATATCCTGCTCACCAAATCGGACAAGCTCTCGCGCCAGGAGGCCACGCGAACCTTACGGATGGTCAGCGAGAGTCTTGCAATGTACGGCGCACAGATCACGGTACAGTTGTTTTCGAGCCTGAAAAAGCTCGGTGTGGAAGAAGCGGAAACAGCGATTGGTGCCTGGCTGGGAGTGGAACCCCAGAGTGCAGAACCCCAAGTTGCCGCCAAGAAAAGAAAAGCCCCCGGCTAAAGGGGAAAGCCGGGGGCCGATTGCCTCGATCCGCAGGGGATTGATAAGGCACCCGCTAAGGGAGGGGAAGCGGGAGACGGTAAAGCACCATCTGTTTGCTGAGATGATTGTTATGTGTAAAAGTTCCAGTTGTTTTATAAATTTTTGAGTCAATCACAATGCCATGATTAGAAAAAGTGTATTTCCCGGTACCCGGATGCGGCGGATGCGCCGCGATGATTTCTCGCGCCGCCTGATGCGGGAGCATAACCTCACTGCGAACGATCTGATCTACCCGGTATTCGTTCTCGACGGCAGCCAGCGCATCGAGCCCGTTGCCTCGATGCCGGGCGTGGAGCGCATGAGTCTCGATCGTCTGCTGCCCGTGGCAGAGCGTGCACTGACTCTCGGCATTCCGGCGCTGGCCTTGTTTCCGGTAATCGATACCAAGCTCAAGACACCCGGCGCGGAAGAAGCCTGGAACCCCCAAGGCCTGGTGCCGCGGGTGGTTGCCGAGCTGAAAAAGCAGTTGCCCGAACTCGGGGTGATTTGCGATGTGGCGCTGGATCCCTATACCAGCCATGGCCAGGATGGATTGATCGATCCGGACGATCCGCGCGCCTATGTGCTCAACGACGAAACGCTGGAAGCGCTGGCGCAGCAGGCCTTGTGTCAATCGCTTGCCGGTGCGGATGTCGTCGCTCCGTCGGACATGATGGATGGTCGCATCGCCAGGATCCGAGCCGAACTCGATGCGCACCGGCAGATCTACACGCGCATCCTGGCCTATTCTGCCAAGTACGCGTCTTCCTTCTACGGGCCATTCCGTGACGCCGTGGGTTCTGCCGGCAATCTCGGCAAGGGCAACAAATACACCTACCAGATGGACCCGGCCAATACCGACGAGGCGCTGCGCGAAGTTGCGCTCGACATTGAAGAAGGCGCCGACATGGTGATGGTCAAGCCGGGCATGCCCTACCTGGATATCGTCCGTCGTGTGAAGGACGAGTTTGGCGTCCCGACCTATGCCTATCAGGTCAGCGGCGAGTACGCGATGCTCAAGGCTGCCGCCCAGAACGGCTGGCTGGATGGCGAATCGACCATGCTCGAAGCATTGCTGTCCTTCAAGCGAGCCGGAGCCGACGGCATCCTGACCTATTTCGCCATCGAAGCCGCTGTTGCACTCAAAGCCGGCTGAACGGTTGGCTGAAGGGGCTGCTCACTGAGGATTCAGGATTCTTTGCTTGGCCTGCGCTGCTGCCTTGTTCATTTCCGTCATGCGCTGGCCGAATGCATCGCGTTGTGCGGTTTCGGCCTTGGTCGCCTCGATGCTCTTGATGCAACGGCGGCGTTTGCCGCCCTTGGTGTAGATCTGGCGCATCTCTTCGATGGGGTGATGAACGCCGCAGTGATAGCAGTATGCGGTTTGAGACATATTCGTGATAACTCCGGAAAGTCGTCAAGTATGACATAAGCCGCGCTAATTCGTCGCGCCTGCTTGATGGTGTGTCTTGCCGGTCATGAATTCTTGACGCCTAACTTTACGATCAAACGTTGCGATCAAACCCTGCTGGGGAAACCTCGAATACTGTTGTTGGATAACCTGGGCGACCGTTTAGCAGCCAAATTGGTAGCCAAACTGGAGGCAGTTGGAGTTTTTGCAATTAGTGGCGTCGAGAGCCATTCAGGGCGAATTTTGACGCCTGCGCTGATACCTGCATCGACGCTGCCATACTGACTGATCAGAAACAAAGTCGCCTGGGTCAAACCCCCGCGCATTTTTTCGATGCCGTCGAGCGTGACAATAAATTTGAAAGACATGATGTACCTCCGCAAACGTTCATGTCTGACCAACAGCATCAAGCGTGCCCACTTCAGTCAGCAGGCTGGAAAGCCCCGTAAACAAAGGGATTGAAAGGGGATGGCGGGTTTCCCGCATCCTGACCGGGTAGAGCCGGCTTCTCTGAAACGGAAAATACTGCCGGTTTACGTCTGTATTCCAGGGATCAAATTGCCGTGAAATATGTCACGGCAATTACCGGATCAGTTGACTAAGGAACGCTGAGCGCAGGGAACAGGCCGCGCAATCCTGTCGCCATCATTTCCACGGCAATTGCAGCAAGAATGAAACCTCCGACACGCTCGACAAGATCGAGCGTGGACTTGCGGATTTGACGCTCGGCGCTGCAAGCAATGCGAAAAGTCAGCCAGCAGGAAAAGCCGACGATCAGGATGGGAAGGACGACATGGACCAGATCGGTGTAGCTCTGCCACGCGCTGTTCGCCATGACATAGCTGAAGGCAGCCGGACCCGCCAGCAGGGGTACGGCCAGCGGAACAATCGCCGTATCGCGGACGCCTTGGGCGTCTGTTGTTCCGGGCATGCCTTTGAAGCTGGTTTCCTTGCCCAGCACCATCGCTATGGCCAGCAGGAGGACGATGATCCCGCCGCCTACCTGCATTGCGCCGAGTGTGACGCCGAGCAGGGCGAGGAAAGGCATTCCGAGAAATGTGGCCGCCAACAGGGCGATGGTGACACTGATCGATATGGTTCGCGCAAAGCGCACCTTGCCGGCATGGTCCAGTCCTTCGACCATGGCGACGAAGATCGGGATCATCGCCACCGGCTCTACCAAGGCAAAGAGTGTGACGACTTTCTTGAGTGTAAGTGTTGCGGTGACAAGCATGAGCGGGTCAATTCAAAGTGGATTCGTTTCTGTTCAGGGTAGCACTATTTTTGCGGGAGTGTCCGGGCATTCTGCCATGGCGCCGACACCTGGCCAGAGAAGAACGCGCCAGTGAATATTCAGGATTTTCCGCCCCATGCCGTAATAGCGGTGTCGAGCATATAGCCGGAGATTGCCATGGACTTCGTCGTCACCTTCAGGGAATTCCGCTGCTTTCTTGGGAAGTTTTCCGATGCCTGTGAATTTATCAGGCGGCACTGGAACTCGCCCGAAGCAGCCGCAGAGATGGGTGTGCGGATCCTTCCGGCGAATCGATATCAACTGGACTGATCGGTTTAAGCGTTTCGCGGTTTCGCCGATTTCAATGGACAGGGCCTGTTCCATTCATTGAGCGCATCACGCCGCTCATTTGAGAGCACCCCCGAAGCTTGCATCAGTTACGGGAAAGCGACTCACCATCACGTTCATCAAACTGTCATGTGACTGAAACATATCAGGGCTATGTTGTGAGCGTCTCATTGGTGAAATCATGCGAAATACCAGACGCAGAAAACGGTGCCTTACCGACTGCAGCTTGCGCGAGTACTGCCAGTCGCCTTGTTACCGTGCTTACTATTTGTCCCACAGCACTTTTCCGCCAGAGGAAATAAGAAAGAATGCAGATGTTCGATGGTCTGTATTCTTGACGATCGGCATGCTGGCAGTAATTTTTCTGTGCGCCTATTCCGGTGTTCCAATGCTGCCCAACTGACATTCTTTGACGTTAAGGTTTAGCAAATGATCTTCTATCAGTTGTTTAGTCATAATCCGGAAATCGTCAGATGCCACGCGGGCGAGTATCTGTTCAACGAAGGTGAAGATGGCGACCGGATGTATGTGCTTGCCAGCGGGCAAGCGGAAGTTCTGCTCAATAACGAGGTCGTTGAAACTACCGGAAGTGGCGACATCGTTGGCGAATTGGCCGTGATCGAACCGGGTCCGCGTTCGGCTTCAGTGCGTGCCTGCTGCGACTGCGAATTCGTCGCAATCGACCAGAAACGCTTCGATTATCTTGTGTCGCAAACCCCGAATTTTGCGACCCATGTCATGCGAATAATGGCCCGGCGTCTGCGCAGGACGAACCGGAAAATACACTGATAACGTCTCGTTCTTCGCGCAGTCACAATACTGAAACAATGCATCCCTAGAATTTCTCCCGCAATCGCAATCCTCCCGTTTCCTCTTACTTCGCCGTGCCTTTTGTGCACGGCATTTTTTTGCGATGCCAGTAAAGCTTGGCAAACCCTTGCCAAACTCTTTCCTGCGTCAATTCACAATAAAACTGTAATCGTATTGAAACCTCACTTTTTTATCGTGTTGCAGCTTTGTTCGATCATCCCAACTTGACATGGAGTTTTGCAATGCATATGAAAACGATTTATCTGGCAGTGGCCGGCAGCCTGGTGCTGACTGGTTGTCTGAACAGCAGTGGAGATGACAGTTCGACTCCGACAGCGGCAGTTCAATTGACCGGCATTCTGTCGGATTCGGCCGTCAAAGGTGTTGCGTATTCAAGCAGCAGCGGCATCACCGGCAACACGGGCGCTACGGGTGACTTCAAATACGCCGCCGGCGACAAGGTCACCTTCAAGATCGGCACGATCACGCTGGGTTCGGTGGACATGGCCAGCCCCACCCTGAGCAGCCAGTCCGGCAACAAAGTGGTTCGCCCCAAGGATCTGGCAGGCGTGACGGATGAAACCGATGTCAAGGCCCTGGCCGTGGCCCAGGTGATCCAGACGGTTGCTTCGGCAACACCTGCCGACACCAGCATCGACGTCAGCTTCAATGCGAGCAAGTTCGCATCGGCGACGGCCGCAACGGTCGATTCCCTGGACAAGGCCAGGACGGTATTGGCAGGTGCCGGTATGACGCCTACGTCGCTGGTCAACGTCAACCAGCATCTGCTGTCAGCTCCCGCCGAGGTGAAATCCGTCGAGTTCACGCCGACCGATGTGGCAGGACTCACCGTGGCACAGCGGGCCATCACCTACACCACCTCGAAGGTCAAGGTCACCTACAGCGACAACACCACCAAGGAGTTCCCTCTTTCCTATGTGAACCTGTTCAACAATACCGATACCGGCAAGACCGCCGACGGTTCGGCAGCCGCAGCGATCCGCGACAAGAACGGCGTCATCCTCAAGGATGTCAATGGCAAGCCCTATGTGCCGCAGACCCCCGATGCCAATTCGCTGATGGATATCGGCGGTACGCCCTATCTGGTGACGCACTTCGAGTACGAGAACAAAGACAGCGCGGGCACCGACTGGTACGGCAAGCTGCCCATGACGATGACTGTCGCCAAACTGAGCCAGAGTGCCACGGATGGCAAGTTTTCGGTTACGTCCGTCAAACCGGTGGACTTTTCCAGCACGAATGGCCTGTGGATACCCTGCGCAGGAGCCCGCTCGCCATGGAATACCCACCTTGGATCCGAGGAATACGAACCGGATGCGCGCTGCGAGGCTGAAGGGACTCTTGCCAGTTGCACAGGCATGGAATACACCACACGCATGGCTGCTTTCCGCACCTTGTATGGCATTCCAGCCGCCTCGCCCTACCAATACGGCCTGACGCCGGAAGTCACGGTTGCAAGCAGCGGCGCCAGCACGGTAACGAAATGGCACACTACTGGCCGGATCTCCCGGGAGAAAGTGCAGTTCTTTGGCGATTCCCGCACTGCCATCCAGGGCGACGATGGTACCTATACTCTGATGACCATGTTCGTGGCCGACAAGACTGCCGACCTATCCGCCGGTGCGCTTTACGCAGCTAAGTGGAACCAGGTATCTTCCGCCGGCACCGACGGCGGCAAGGCCACGCTGACTTGGATCAAGCTGGGCAAAGCCAAGCATGACGACATTAAGAAGGCCGTGGATGCCGGTGTCAAATTCAGTGACCTGTTCGATGTCGATACCTCCGGCACCACACCGGCAGGTTACAAGCGCATCAAGGCTGGCCATCAGGTGGGGATGGTGGAAGACCTCAAGCTGAAGACAGGAACTTTCGGAACCACCGGCGTGGATATCGCGACCCTGGCTGCCTTCCTGGAAACCCGCCGTTACGCCGCCTATCTTGGCGCTACCACGGAATTCGAGAAATTCGAAGGCGTCGCCTACAACGCCAAGGATGGCAAAGCTTATGCGGCGATGAGCCGGATGAGCAACGGCATGGAGGATAAATCCACCGATCCTGCCAACGACATTCGCCTGAAAAAGAACTCGTCTGGTGCGGTCTATGAATTGACATTGAAACCCAATCAGATCGACAGCAGCGGCAATGCCATCGACAGCGAATTCGTGCCGGTAGTCATGGAAGCGCTGGTGGTAGGTGAGGACATCACGAAGGATGCCGAAGGCAACTCGTCCAACCTGGAAAAAATCGCCAGTCCCGACAACCTGTGGTTCTCAGAACGTATGCGCGTTTTGTTAATCGGCGAGGATAGCAGCAATCATGTGAATAACTATCTCTGGGCCTATCACCTCGACACCAAGAAGCTGGTGCGCATCCTCTCTCTGCCCATGGGCGCCGAGTCGACCGGCCTGCAGGTGGTGGACAACATGAATGGCTTTGCCTACATCATGGCGAATTACCAGCATGCCGGCGATTTGAACGGCACTGCCAAGGCGACTTTCGACAGCATCATCGGCGGTATCAACCCCGACAAGGCTGAAGTCGGGTATCTCGCTGGTATCCCGGCAATGCGATAAGGCGAAGTACGTCGTCTTGCAGCTTCATCTGTCCGGAACCGCGGGGCGTTGCCCCGCGGTTCTTTCTCTTCGTAGCGCGCTTGCGCAAGGCCGACGCTTCTCTCGAATCGCACTAACTCAATAACTCTGCGGAGCAGCGCTGCCTGATTGGGCGGCAACGACAGCTGGGCTCCCGATATGCGTCAAAATCCCAAGATGACGCGTATGTCGCTTATTTCTTGGTCTTCGCCGGCCGCCCGGCCTTGATCACAGCGAGTCCATTAGACAATGGTGACCGTTGCGCTACTGATTCGCTCAATGTAGCAGCCCTGGGTTTCAACATCAGCAAGTGTTCTCACCGTGGCTCCCACTCCAGGCATGCAATGCACGCAACAAGGGACGTTTCTTGGCTTGATGATCCTGCATGCGGCGCAGGATGTCGTCGAGGGTGCGCATGGCTTCCTTGATGTGCGGCCCCTTGTTGAGCATGACGCACTCCGCCCGCTCGCCCATGGCAGCATCGGTGATTTCGGCACGGGACGGCAGGCCGGTCTTGGCCAGAGTTTCCAGCACCTGGGTTGCCCAGATCACCGGCATATGCGCTGCCTCGGCAGCCCAGAGAATCTCTTCCTGCACTTCCGCCAATCTTTCGTAGCCGCATTCCACAGCCAGATCGCCACGTGCAATCATGACTCCGGCCGCCTTGCCGGCCATGGCAGAGAAAAGCAGTTCGGGAAGATTTTCAAAGCCGCGGCGTGTCTCGATCTTGAGCACGATGCCGAGATCAGGCGCACCCAGTTCACGCAGGTGGGCACGTAAAGTCTCGACGTCTCGGGCTTGCTGGACAAATGACAAGCCGACCAGATCGGCCACCTTGGCCGCAACAGCCAGGTCATCGATGTCTTTTGCAGTCAGTGCCGGCAAGTCGAGCTGACTGTCCGGCAAATTGATTCCCTTGTCACCGGCAAGCTTTTCACCAATATCCCGGGCATGGGTGACCTTCACGTCCAGCCATTCGTCTTCGATGCGGCGTATGACGCCACCGATGCGGCCGTCGTCGAACCAGATGCGTTCGCCGACAGCGACCTGCCCGAAGACTTCCGGCAGGGTACACAAGACCGTCGGAACGGGTTGCGCACCGCTGCCAGCGCCGCCAAGCCGGAAGTGGTCGCCGCGTTCCAGGCGCAAAATTCCTTCCTGGCAAGGAATGTCGGCAAGACCGGTGGTGCTGCGTTTGCCGCGTACGTGGCGTCGGACGATCCGGGTTTCCGGTACCAGATAGGCGGTTTTCCTGCATTCGGCCAGCACACCGTTTTCGTCCTGATCCACGACCAACAGGCTGCGTTTGGATCCTCTGGCATCGGTAAAAACCAGTCGATCGCCGCGCTTCAGACAAGCCAGCCATGCAGGGTCAACCCCAAGGTGGGCGGTCGCTCCCGCCACGGGCAGGGTGGCTCCGGCGGCGCGCAACCCAACTTTTGCGGCATTCATGACCCTGCCGAAATCATCGCGCTGCGGGCGCAGCTTGAGCACGGCCGGACCTGGAGCCACAGGACCCGTACGCAACTTGGGTCCGCCCAGATCCATGAGTATGCGAACCGGCCGGCGCGCCGTTTTGGCGGCACGGCGCACATGTGCCGCCATGGCTTGCCACGCAACTGGGTCATCGTGCGCACAATTGATGCGGGCGATATCCATGCCTGAACTGACCAGTTGCCTGACCAAACCGTAATCTCCGGCCGCTTCTGCAGGCAGTGTCACCATAATGCGCACCGCCCTGTCCCGCGGTGCCGGTCCCAGCAGTTCGGCAGTGTGCCGCTCAAGCAGTTTGCTGCTGCTGTGGATGCCAACCGGTTCCTCTGCGCCATGCGCATGCCAGGGTTGCCCGGTCAAACGATGCAAAATTCCAAGCACCTTGTCGAGATTGGCGAGAACGTGCGATTCAGCCCGACCGAGTGAGGACACACCGATGCGTGCCAGATCTTCCTGCAAAGGGCGCCAGTCGTTGCGGCGCAGTGCAAGGTAATGGGCGAGATTGCGGGCGCTCTTGCGGTAGGCGGAATCGATGTCAACCAGCCGGGAGGCCAAAGCCAATTCGTTTTCCTGCATGGTCTCACGCAGGACCCACAATTGGTCGATGAGACTCCGGCACATCGCCTCATCCCAGGTGTTCGGTTGCTGCCGTCGTGGCTTGTTGTTACCCATGTGTTATGCGCCTGATTTTCCAATGCAGCGGATTCAATACATCTTGAAATAAAGTGCATGACGCGCTCGAACATCTCGTCAATGCAGTGTTCGGAACTTTTCCTCCGAGCAGATTACTACAGCGGTGTTTCAGTAATGTTAAAGTTGGCCGATGAATCTCGCCCTCAAATTCCGACAGCACCTGAATGCCCGTGCCTTCCTACTGGGTGACCGGCTTGATCTCAAGACTTTCAAGATTGCCGATTGCCTGGCCACCACCCCGCTGACGCTCGAGGTGGATGCGGATGGCGGCGTGGCCGTACTTTTTCGCTACGGGGTGGTGGTGTTCTTTGGCGTCAGGGCGCTGGATGAGGTGCGCTTTCTTGAGACGCTGCAACCGCTGATCACCAATCCCTACGCCAACCCGGAAATTGAGGAACTCGAAATCCACTGCGGTAAACCCAGCCTGGGTGTGCAAAGCGGCGCGGTATCGCTGGACGAGATTTCGCTGGAGAAGGTGCAGGTGATTGCTGATGCCCTGAGCAAAAACCTGGTGCTGTCGCTTTATGAAAAAAAGGTCGCGGGAGAATTCGACAAGATCGAGCCGCTGGCGCAGGAACTGGCAACTCATGGCGAGGTGAGCGCAAATTCGAAAACTTTGCTGTCCAAAATCGGTCGCATGCTGTTGATCGAGCATCGCATGGTGGGCCGTGCCGAAATCGGCGACAAGCCGGAAATACTCTGGGATTTTCCGCACCTCGGCGGACTCTATGCCAGCCTGGAAGACGAATTTGAACTCCAGGAACGCCAGGTGGCGCTGGATCGCAAACTCAACTTGATTTCAGACACGGCTCAAACCCTGGCAGATATCTGGGACAACAAAAAATTGCACCGGCTGGAATGGTATGTGATTGGCTTGATCCTGTTTGAAATCGTGATCAGTCTCACGGAAATGGCACGCCTGCATCTTTTCTGAACAGACTGTCCCTGGTGCCCGAATCTGGTTCTGGGGTGCTGGCTCATTTGGCTGCGCTGTCCGGATAGTCACAAGACTGTAATCAAGGCCGCGTAAAGTTGCTGGCAATGTTATTGCCTCAGCAACCATGAAAACCACACCCGTGCCCTATCTACGGGACTGGCTGTGCCTTACTACCTATTCCTGGGTATCAAGAAGTGAGGTTGGCGATCTTGCGCTCGCGCATCGGCACGCGATAGGAGCGTTGCAAGGCAATGAACTCTAGGACGCCCCAGAGCAGGGTACTGCCGAGCGCAAGCCCTGGGTGAATGAGAACTTTGCGAATGAGTTTAAGCATGCTGGGCTCCGGATCTCACAAGTCATCCAACAATCAGAGCGTGACCCACTTGTCGAAAATGTTTTCGAGGATGCGCTCCAGGTTGATCATTTCCATTAGAAAACTCATCTGCGCAGCTCCTGTTTGGCGGACGGCAGTCGCAACCTTAGCAAGGGCAAGTTACACTCATGTTGCAACGATCTGACTATTTATCAACTTCCGTTCCGACCGCGACAGGCCGCCATGCGCCCCTCAGACAATGGCACCGGTAAGCGGGTTACCTGAACTCGACGCGCTCGAAGAAATCATCGAGGCGGGTGCAGCCTGGCTCGAAGTGGATGTCGTCGCCCGAGTCACGCTGGGCCGGCAATGCTTTCCGGTGTATGCCATCACCCTCGGCAATCCGGATCCTGAAATCCCCGCGGTTGGATTTTTTGGCGGCTTTCACGGACTGGAGCGGATCGGGGCCGAAGTCGTGATGGGCTATCTGAACAGCCTGGTGGTGCGCTTACGCTGGGATGCCGTGCTGCATCGGCAGCTCGAAGCCGTGCGTCTGGTGTTCATGCCCCTCGTCAATCCAGGAGGCATGTGGCAAGGTACGCGTGCCAACCCCAACGGCGTCGATCTGATGCGCAATGCACCGCTCGAATCGGCTGAGGGCGTCCCCTTCCTGATTGGCGGACAACGCATCAGCAACCGCATGCCCTGGTATCGTGGCCCGCCCGGAGCGCCGATGGAAGCGGAGAGTCAGGCCGTCTGCACACTTGTCGAGGAGCAACTGTTGCTGCGCAAGTTCAGCCTGGCCGTGGATTGCCATTCGGGCTTCGGCATGCATGATCGCATCTGGTTTCCCTACGCCCATACCGCCTTGCCGATCGAGCATCTGCCGGAGGTCCATGCACTCAAGGAAATCTTCGACCAGACCTACACCAGCCACCACTACCTGTTTGAACCTCAAAGCCGCCAATACCGCGCTCATGGCGACATCTGGGATTTCCTTTACCAAGGGGTGACGACCCGGACCAGCCATGTCTTCATTCCGCTGACGCTGGAGATGGGTTCGTGGCTCTGGGTGAAGAAGAATCCGCGGCAACTGCTGTCGCGTCACGGCATCTTTAATCCCCTGATTGAGCACCGCCAGCAGCGTGTATTGCGGCGACACCTGTCCTGGCTGGACTTTCTCGGTCGTGCTGCAGCTGGCTGTGGCCGCTGGTTACCGGCCGGGATCGAACGGGAGCGTCACCGGCAGCAAGCCTTGGCATGCTGGTATCGAGGACGCAAAACATGAGCACCTGGATCTTCCTGCGCGGTCTGTCGCGCGAGAGTCGCCACTGGGGCGACTTCATCGAAAATTTCCGGCATCGTATCCCCGAGGCCGACATCATTACACTGGACCTGCCCGGCAATGGCTGTTTGAGCCACTTGCCGAGCCTGACACGTGTCGAAGCAATGGCCGCCTGGTGTCGTGCCGAATTGACGGCGCGCGCCGTTCGCCCACCGTATTACCTGCTGGGCATGTCGCTGGGCGCGATGGTGGCGATCGCTTGGGCAAGCGGCAGTGCGGATGAAATCGGGGGTTGCATCCTGATCAATACCAGCCTGCGTCCGTTCAATCCGTTTTATCAGCGTCTGCGACCACGCAATTACGCATCTCTGCTCAAGCTTGCGCTGTTTGGCGGCAGCGACGAGACCCGGGAAAAAACCATCCTGCGCCTCACCAGCAATCGCAGCGGCGATAACGCCAGGCTTCTCGCCCGATGGGCGGACTGGCGCAGGGAGCAAACAGTGTCCCGTTTCAATGCCTTGCGGCAATTGCTGGCGGCGGCGCGTTACCGCGCTCCCGCCAAGCAGCTAAAGCCTCCTCTGCTGATTCTTGCCAGCGTGGAAGACAAATTGGTCAATCCGATCTGCTCATGGCAGCTTGCAGTTCGCTGGGATGCCAGCTATGCCGAACACCTGCGCGCCGGGCACGATATTCCGCTCGACGACGGCGCCTGGGTAGCGCATCAAGTCGAGATCTGGCTGCGAGATAAACAAGCGGTTTAAGGTCAGCGTAATAAATATGCAACCTAACCCTCATAGCATGCAAACTGAAAAACAGTCATCTGAACTTCCCGAACGCTCACCGCATTTTTCGACAGCAGAACTGTGGATAAATCGACCATCGCGATAGCCCGTGCCACACCCAAGTGCGATGTTTGCACTGCAGAAGCTGGCTCGATCCTGCACGGTCACGAACTGCAAGCGCGTTATCAACCGATAGCCGACTTGTCGCGCTTGGGAATTCTCGGTTACCTCACCCGAATACGCATGATCTCGGCCTCGATTCGCTGTGCCTCGAACCTGCTCGGCAATGTCTGTGTGCAGCTGGGCATCTTGCGCCAGATGACCCGAGCCTCCCTGAAAACCGCAATCGATGGCTTTGCAGCTCAAAGCGACAGCAACTTGTTGTTCTACAGCCTGCCGCAGGGCGCTATCCGGGAAGTCGGTGTTTCATTGGCAAGCATCTTCGCAGAGGAATTGAAGGCCGGCAATTTTCCGTGCGCTTCGCTGGTGGTAGTGTTTCCCAGCAGCGTCGGCTTCGATGCGCTGGAATTCAGCGCTGCCATCCAGGTTGCCGCACAACTACAGCGTCAAGGCATGCTGATCGCATCGAGCGACTTCGGCTGTTTTCGGTCTCGAAACTTGCTCTGGAACGAGATCCAGCCGGATTTTCTGATTCTTGACGAGCACTTGTTTGACGGTATCGATCGGCATGCGGTCAATCAAAGCATGCTGGCAGAGCAGCTGGAGCAAGCGCAGGGCATGGGAAGACGTGTCATAGCCACCGGCATCATTACGCCAGGGGACTTCCAAACCCTGAAGAAACTCAATATCCATTACGCCGCAGGCGATTTCTTCGGGCGTTATAACCAGACTCCGACGCGCACCTTGTCTGCCGCTGCGCATAAAGCCATGACTGTGCAATACGGTACGCGTCACATTGCGGACAACAGGACCGGCGGGATCCTGGAGAAATTGCTGGCCAAGCCACCCTCGGTAACGCCCGAGACCAAGGCTGAAGATGTCTTTGTGCTGTTTGAACACAATGCCGCTTTGCGTGCCATTGCCGTGGTCGAGCATGGCGTGCCGCGCGGTCTGATTGCCCGCTACGAAATGGTGGACAACATGTCACGCCCGTTTCGCCATGAATTGTACGGACGCAAGCCTTGCACCCGCTTCATGGATCCGCAACCCCTGATTCTGGACATCAAGCTGCCGCTGGAGGAAATTTCCGAAACCGTGGTGAATGCCAACCCCCGGCATCTGATCAGCGGTTTCATCATTACCAACGATGACGCCTATGTCGGCATGGGTTCGGTGCAGGATCTGGTGCGCGAAATCACCATGATGCAGATGGATGCAGCCAAATATTCGAATCCCTTGACACTGCTGCCTGGCAATGTGCCGATCAACCAGCACATCGACAACCTGCTTGCCAATCGCGAAACCTGCTTCATCTGCTATTGCGATCTGGATCATTTCAAGCCCTTCAACGATGTCTATGGCTATGCCAAGGGAGATGAGGTAATCCAGCTGACCGGCAGAATCCTCAGCGATGTTTGCGACGCCGAACGGGATTTCATCGGTCACATCGGCGGTGACGATTTCGTGCTGATTTTGCGCAGCAGCGATTGCGAGGAGCGCTGCTGCCGTGCACTCGAACATTTCGGCAAGGAAATCCTGAGATTTTTCAACGCCGATGACATCGAGCGTGGCGGCTATGTCACTGAGAATCGCAAGGGCCAGATGGAGTTTCAGGAAATAATTACCCTGTCGATCGGCGCATTCAAAGCCCAGCCCGAGCTTTTCCAGAACCATCTCCAGGTATCGGTAATCGCCGCCGAGGTGAAGAAGAAAGCCAAAGCCATCAAGGGCAACAGTTTTTATATCAACCAGCGCGATTATTCAATCGTGGGGGCCGCATGACATTCTCCTTGCCGCCGCATGTTGTTGCCTTGCTGACCCCGGAGTTGCACGGTGACGCCATGGAGCTCCCCGGCATTTCCGCTCAGAAGATCGCTCAGACGGTGAAAAAATTATCCGGGCAGGAATTGGCGACGCAGCAGACGCGAATTTTTTCCACCTTGTTCGAAAGCAGCAACGAGGGCATCGTCATCACCGATGCAAGTGGACGGATATTGCTGGTCAACCCGGCGTTCACCACCATCACCGGCTACGACCTTGGGGACGTTGCCGGCGAGAATCCGCGCCTGCTCAAGTCTGGCCGCCACAATGACGAGTTCTATCGAAACATGTGGCAGCAATTGAAAAACCTGGATTACTGGGAAGGTGAAATCTGGAATCGGCGCAAAAGCGGAGAGATCTACCCTGAATGGTTGAGGATTTCCGCGGTCGGCGATCACGACGGTGTCGTTACCCACTATCTGTCCATTTTTTCCGATATCACCGAAAGCAAGATGGCACAGCGGCGTATCGAGTTCCTCGCCCACCACGATGCGCTGACGGAGTTGCCCAACCGGCTTTCTGCCAATCAGCAATTGAAACTGGCAATCAGCAATGCGGAGCAATCCAGAACCAGGGTGGCATTGCTGTTTCTTGACATGGATCATTTCAAGTCGGTCAATGAATCGAAAGGCCATGTCTTCGGTGATACCGTCCTGAAAATTGTCACAACGAGAATCCAGAGTTGCGTGCGCGAAACGGATACCGTCAGTCGACACGGCGGCGATGAATTCATCGTGATACTTTCCGACCTGCGCGAGAAGGATGCGATCACCAGGATCGCCGAAATGATGCTGCGCAGAGCCGAAGAACCCTTCACACTGGAAGGCCATGAACTTTCGCTGACCATGTCGATTGGCATTGCGGTCTATCCCGATGACGGCGGAGATTTCGAGACCCTGCTCAGCAATGCCGATGCGGCGATGTACCAGGCCAAAGAAGTAGGGCGCAATACCTATCAGTTCTTCGACAACTCCATGACCACCGATCACAGCGAACAGCTGCAGATCCGCAACGGCTTGCGCAAAGCGCTCGAACGTGGAGAGTTCGTGCTGCATTACCAGCCGCAAATTCTGCTCGACAGCGGTGCGGTTATTGGCGCAGAGGCGCTGATCAGATGGAATCACCCTGAGCTGGGCCTGGTGCCGCCCGGACGCTTCATTCCTGTCGCTGAAGACAGCGGGTTGATCGTTCCGATTGGTGAATGGGTATTGCATGAAGCCTGCCGCCAGGCAAAAGCGTGGCAGAGGGCGGGGTTGCCCGAACTGGTCATCGCCGTCAATCTCTCGGCGGTTCAGTTCAAGCGTGGCAATCTCTACCAATCGGTAACCAATGCGCTTTGCGCATCCGGTCTGGCCCCGACTTTCCTGGAACTCGAATTGACGGAGTCGATTCTGATCCGCGATACGAAGAACGTCCTGGCCACCGTCCGCCAGCTAAAATTGCTCGGCATCAATCTTTCCATCGACGATTTCGGCACAGGCTACTCCAGTCTTGCCTATCTCAAGCGCTTCAAGGTCGACAAGCTCAAGATCGATCAGTCCTTTGTGCGCGACCTTGCCAGCGATCCTGACGATGCGGCCATCGTGCGCGCCATCATTCAAATGGCCAAAAGCCTGAATTTGAGAACCGTGGCCGAAGGCGTGGAAAATGGGCATATCGCCAATCAGTTGCAGATTTTCCGTTGCGATGAAGCGCAGGGTTACCATTTTTCCCGTCCCATGCCGGCAGAAGCGTTGGCCAACTTTCTCGTCGCCCCGCGCAACGGCCGGCTGGAGCACCCGCCAAGGATCACAGCGGAAGTGTTGTCCTGATCAGTCTGCGTGCAGTGGGCACGCAGGACACTCGAAAGTCACCTGGATTTTTGCAAACGCGTTTCTGAGGGACTGGCAGTTCATGGCAACTTTATTCTCGCCAGGTTACTGTGCCATGACAGATTTATGTCAGCAGGCACTTTGTCATAGCGTCGAAACAAATCTGTAATCAACGCGTCACTGCGACTCGCCAGAATTCAGCCCCAGCGATACGAACCGGAGGAAGCGATGCGCACCACGCCAAATTCAAATCATCAGGCTGCGACCAGCGCTGCCTGAGCCATGCACGTACTGAAGTTTTCCGACGTTTATTTTCCTCGCATCAACGGCGTATCGACCTCGATCCTGACCTTCCGCCATGCTCTGGCGGAGCTTGGCGTGCGTGTGACCGTGGTCGCACCCCAGTATCTGGACGATGCGCCCGCCGACGACGTGATCCGCGTCGCAGCCCGGCGGGTGCCGCTCGATCCCGAAGACCGGCTGATGCGCCGCTGCGCCTTGCGCCAGCTGCCCGACCGGCTGCGGGGGCTCGATTTGAACCTGGTGCATGTACAGACGCCTTTTGCCGCCCATTACACGGGGGTCAAAGTCGCGCGCGCCCTTGGTGTGCCTTGCATCGCCACTTACCACACTCATTTTGAAGAGTATCTGTTTCACTACATTCCCTTCCTGCCGCGCTCATCGCTGCGGGCGCTGGCACGTCGCGTCGCGCGCGGCCAGTGCGCTGCCCTCGATGCCGTCGTGGTGCCGTCGCAGGCCATGGCCGAAACGCTGCGCGATTACGGTGTCACGCGCCCCCTGCACGTCATCCCGACCGGGCTTGGCGAGAGTGAATTCGTGCGCGGCGATGGACAGAGTTTTCGTGCTGCCCACAACATCGGCAGAGAGCGCAAGCTGGCCCTGTATGTCGGCCGTGTCGCCTTTGAAAAGAATATCGGTTTCCTGCTCGAGGTCGCTCAGCTGGCGCGACGCCAGCGTCCCGACCTGTTGCTGCTGATCGCCGGCGACGGTCCGGCACTGCCGACGCTGCGGCGCAAGTCGGAGCAGATGGGGCTAAGCGAACATGTGCGCTTTGTCGGCTATCTGGCGCGTGACACCGGACTCAAGGATTGTTATGCATCCGCCGACCTGTTCGTCTTCGCTTCGCACACCGAAACCCAGGGTCTGGTGCTGCTCGAAGCCATGGCCGCCGGTTTGCCGGTACTCGCGATTCCAGCACTTGGCGCTGCCGGGATCGTCTCGCCGCAACGCGGTGCCGTGCCGGGCTCACACGAGGTGCCGGCCTTCACCGAACAACTGGTGCAGCTTCTCGATCAGCCGCAGCGCCTGGCGCAACTCGGCCAGGACGCCGTGGCGTTTGCGCGCGAGTGGGACGCGGCCAGCCAGGCCATCAAGCTGGCTGAACTGTATCGCGCACTGATCGAGCAGCATCCGGGACAAATGACATGAATAGTCGCGAAAAAAATGAGCTTGAGACAAATGAGCTTGAGACAAATGGTCTTGAAACACTAGGCGAAGAAAGCCCGTACAAGGGGCAGACCGGTTTGCGCCGGGTCTGGAACGCCTTTCAATATTCGCTGGCCGGCTTGCGCGCTGCTTTCAAGCACGAGGATGCCTTCCGCCAGGAGGCCTTGCTGGCCACATTGCTGATACCGGTGGCACTGTTCTGTCCCATTCCCGCCAGCCACAAGGCGCTGATGATTGCCAGCGTGCTGCTGGTGCTGATCATCGAACTGCTCAACTCGGCGATTGAAGCTGCCGTGGATCGCGTTTCGTTGGATAGGCACCGTCTTGCCAAGCGAGCCAAGGACATTGGCAGCGCCGCCGTGTTTGTGGCGCTGCTGAATGTCATCACGACCTGGAGTCTGGTGCTGTTTGGCTAAGATCGCGCTGGTCACTGAAACCTATCCGCCCGAGGTCAACGGCGTCGCCATGACGCTCCATCGTTTGGTCGAAGGTGTGCTGCAGCGCGGACATTCGGTGCAACTGGTCCGTCCCAGGCAATACCCCGGCGACATGGCGGTGGTGCATCCGGGCTACAGCGAGATCCTGGTTCCCGGCTTGCCGATTCCGGGATATGACCAGATGCGTTTCGGCCTGCCCGCGCGACGCAGCTTGCGGCAGGCATGGTCCGGTCAGAGACCCGACATTGTCCATGTCGCCACCGAGGGTCCGCTCGGCTGGTCGGCGGTTACAGCGGCGCGCGAACTCGGCCTGCCGATCAGTTCGGGATTTCATACCAACTTCGATGCCTACAGCCGTCACTATCGACTGGGTTGGTTGAAAGGCCCGATCGGCCGCTATCTCAGATATCTGCATAATCGCACCGACGTTACTTTGGTGCCGACTTCCGCCCTTCAAGAGCAACTCCGCCGCCAGGGCTATCGCAATGTCGCAGTGGTTTCACGCGGTGTCGATACCCGGTTATTCAACCCGGCACGACGTTCCGCCGAGTTGCGCAGCCGTTGGGGCGCAAGTCCGGATGACCTGGTGGTTTGCTATGTCGGCAGGCTGGCGGCAGAGAAGAACCTGGATCTGGTGTTGCAGGCGGTTGCGGCTATTCACAAGGCTCGCGCGAAGGCACGGATGGTTTTCGTCGGCGAGGGACCGCAACTCAAGGCGCTCGTCAGGCAATATCCGCAGTACTGCTTTGCCGGTCTGCGGCGCGGGGCCGACCTCGCCGAGCATTATGCGTCGGCGGATCTGTTCCTGTTTCCGAGTCTCACTGAAACCTTCGGCAATGTCACCGCCGAGGCACTTGCCAGCGGATTGGCTGTGGTCGCTTACAACTGTGCGGGTGCGGCGGATCTGATCGAAAACGGCAGGAATGGGCTTCTAGCGGCACCCGGTCATAGTCGCGGCTTCATTGATGCCGCCGTTGCGCTTGCTAGCGACGACAGGCAACGAACACAGATCAGGCATCGGGCTGCGCCATCGGTCGCCCAACTGGACTGGGAAAGCATTCACGATAGGTTCATCGCGGCGCTTATCCGGTGCATCGATGGAAACGAAGGCGGTTCTGCTTCGCCGCAAGCGTTGGGCAGTGCGGTTGGTCACTGCGCCGAATCGGGCGAACCGCTCAAATAACACCCAGGGCAGATTCGGATCGATTGTCTGGTGCAAGTGGTGTTCGGGTCTGAGTAACGTTCTCCGCTGTGCTTGAGATTCCCGCCGCACCGTCCGGGAAGAGGGTGCGGCGGATCAGCATCTGGCTGGTCATGGCCAGCATGCGCCGGTCCATGCCATCCACCGGCAGGGGCTCCAGGTGGATCAGGTGGGCACGCAACGAAGGTGCGGCGGCAATCGTCCACATCGATTCGAGCAGTGAAGTAGCCCCGCAATAGGCAGCCGCCTTGGTTTTCCCGCCCCGCCGGGTGGTATAGCGCAAGGCCAGCGGCTGGACCGGTGTGCCGGCACGCAATGCGCCTTCCAGCAGCGCGCCACGAAAGGGCAGCACGCATTCGCCGTGAGATGTCGTGCCTTCCGGAAAGATGGCGACCGTGGTACCCGAACTCAATACCGCCACGATCCGCTGACTCACGCTGTGTGCGGAGCGATGGCAGCCGCGCTCCAGATAAATGGTTTCGGTATGGCGCGACAGGGTTCCGATCAGCGGCCAGGCGAGGATGTCGTCCTTGCTGACGAAAACCGCTGGCTCGACGGCGTTGATGACAAATATGTCAAGCCAGGAGATGTGGTTGGAGACCAGCAGCCGTGCGCCGCCAGCCACATTGCCAGTGTTGTCCAGTTGCACGCCGAACAACACCAATAGATCTCGCGACCAGCGCTGCTTGATGCGTCGGCGCTGGGCAAGGCCCAGCATGGGATAGAAAGTGCCTGCCAGAAACAGACCATAGGCCAGATGCAGAGCGACACGCAATAGACGCCACGAGGCTCGAATGGCTAACAGCATGGCAATGACTCCCCGCTTCATCAAAATGGCTTGGTCGCAATGTAGCGGATCTATGTTGCGGAATTGTTGCGACTCGGAACAGCCTCTTAAAGTTTCACGATACTGAAACAGCGGCGCAATCTGGCTGAAATCTGTGCCTGTGAGAATGGCTTTGCCAATCAACTCTCAGGAGCCCTACACATGCTGCAGACACTCCCCGGCGCAAGTACAGAAACAAGTGCGGAAAGAAGCAAAAAGCATGACTTCACTGTCCGTTTTGCTGCTAGAGAAAGCGAAGTGCGCGAAGCGAAGAAACTGCGCTACCGCATTTTTGCCGAGGAATTTGGCGCCCGCCTGAATACGCGTGAGCCCGGCATCGATCACGATCACTTCGATCCCTATTGCGAACATCTGATCGTCCGCGACGAAGCCCAGGGACGCATCGTCGGCACTTATCGGGTACTCTCGCCGTCGGCGGCAAAGTCTATCGGCAGCTATTATTCCGAGGGTGAGTTCTTTCTCAACCGTCTCGAACATCTGCGCGACCAGACAGTCGAAGTCGGCCGCTCCTGCATCGATCGGGATTATCGCAACGGCGCCGTGATCGCCATGCTCTGGGCCAAATTGGCCGAGTACATGAACGCGAACAATTACGGCTATCTGATCGGCTGCGCCTCAATCGGCATGGCCGATGGCGGGCACAATGCGGCCAATCTCTACACCCAGCTTTCGGACAAGCACCTCGCGCCGATCGAATATCAGGCCACGCCGCGCGTTCCATTGCCCTATCAGCATCTGGCGAACGGCGCACCGGCCGAAGTGCCGCCGTTGATCAAGGGTTATCTGCGCGTCGGTGCCTGGGTTTGCGGCGAACCCGCCTGGGATCCGGATTTCAATTCGGCCGACCTGTTGCTGCTGCTGCCCATGGCCAATATCAGTGCGCGCTATCGCAAGCATTTTGTCGATCGGCAGTAATGACGTCCTATTTACTTCTGCCGAATATCCGCTTGAAGGCGGCGGCTTGAACGCGCCCGACACTTCGCTAAACCGACCGACACGTTTCCGCTCCATTTTTCTCTCCGACATACACCTGGGCTCGCGCGCTTGCCAGGCTGAAGCACTGCTCGATTTCCTGCGCACCCATGAAGCCGAGCATTTGTTTCTGATCGGCGACATCATCGATTTCTGGTCCATGAGCCGCGGCATCCATTGGACCCGGGCGCAAAACACGGTGGTGCAAAAGATCCTGCGCCGTGCCCGGCATGGCGAAAAGGTCATCCTGATTCCGGGAAATCACGACGAAGCCCTGCGTGAATATGACCGCACCTCGTTCGGCGACATCCTGGTTACCAGCGAGCACATCCACAAAACCGCCGATGGCAGGCGCTTCCTGCTGATCCATGGCGATGAGTTCGATCAGGTCACCCGTCACCACCGCTGGGTCGCCATCCTCGGTGACATGAGCTACAACGCGCTGGTTCGCATCAACGCCTGGATTTCGCTGGCGCGCCGGACGTTGCGGATTCCCGGCTACTGGTCGCTGGCCGGTTTCGCCAAGCGCAAGGTCAAACGCGCCTTGAGCTTCATCTGCGACTTCGAGGAATCAGTGATCCGCTCGGTGCGCGAACGCAAACTGAATGGCGTGATCTGCGGTCACATCCATAGTGCCGCGATCAAGGAGATCGATGGGCTTACCTACATCAATTGCGGTGACTGGGTGGATAGCTGCACCGCGATCGTCGAACACTTTGATGGCCACCTCGAATTGCTCGACGGACAATCGCGGGCAGCGTCCGGATTGCCTGAACAGTATGTGGGCAAAACGGTCCCGGTCCATGTCGCTGAGGTCAGCGCGGGGTGAAACCGTGACTGCCATCGAACTGTAATATTTTTTCCTGAATCCATTCGGTGCTTTGCTAGAAGTCCTGTCACAAAGTTGTCACATTCGCCGCCTACAATCATCCCGCTTATTCCTATTTACGGAGATCATTATGTTGACTCGTATTAAAAAACTGACCCTGCCGCTGCTGGCGGCTTGTTTGACATCGGCAGCCATTCCCGCTCTGGCCGCGGAAATTACCGGAGCAGGCGCCACCTTTCCGGCGCCGATTTACGGTAAATGGGCCGAGGCCTACCACAAGGCCACCGGCAACAAGATCAATTACCAGTCGATCGGTTCCGGTGGCGGGATCAAGCAGATCACTGCCAAGACCGTAGACTTCGGCGCTTCCGACATGCCGCTCAAGGCAGAGGCTCTGGAAAAGGACGGCTTGGCGCAGTTTCCCGCTGTAATCGGCGGCGTTGTCCCCGTGGTCAATGTCGTTGGTATCAATCCGGGTGACATGCGATTTACCCCGGCGGTTCTGGCCGATATTTACCTCGGCAAGATCGCCAAATGGAACGACAAGGCTATCGCCGACCTGAATCCCAAGCTGAATCTGCCCGATCAGGCGATTGCTGTGGTGCGCCGCGCCGACGGCTCCGGCACCACGTTCATTTTCTCCAACTATTTGTCCAAAGTCAGCCCGGAATGGAAACAGAAAGTCGGTGAGGGTACCGCCGTGCAGTGGCCGGTGGGTCTGGGCGGCAAGGGCAATGAGGGTGTGTCGGCTTTTGTTCAGCGCATCCCGGGCGCCATCGGTTATGTCGAGTACGCTTATGCCAAGCAGAACAAAATGTCCTATACCCTGCTGCAAAATGCTGCCGGCAACTTCGTTGCACCGGACGATACGACGTTCAAGGCTGCCGCAGTCGGTGCAGACTGGACCAAATCCAACTTTGGCGAGATCCTCACCAACATGGCCGGCAAGGATAGCTGGCCGATCACCGGCGCCACCTTCGTCCTGATGCAGAAGGTGCAGGACAAGCCGGCACAGGGCGCTGAAGCTCTCAAGTTCTTCGATTGGGCCTACAAGAATGGCGCCAAGTTGGCCGAGGACCTCGACTACGTGCCGTTGCCCGACAGCCTGGTCAAGCTGGTCACTGCTTCCTGGGGCAATATCAAGGATGCTGCCGGCAAACCTGTCTGGGCCGGCAAGTAATCCACGACGGCAAGCAAGCTATACTTCGGCAGCGTTTCCCGGCGCTGCCGGTTTTCATCAAATAGTTCACGATCAGCAACGGAAAATTACGGATTTCATCCATGACTGCAGCAATGGTGCCCAAGCGTAAGGCAAGTTTTGGCGATCTGGTGTTCTTCAACCTGACGCGGTTTTTCGCGCTGTTCACCTTGTTGATCCTGGGCGCGATTGTCGCTTCGCTGATTTATGGCGCCTGGCCGACGTTACAGCGCTTTGGCATCGGTTTCATCTGGACAGGCGATTGGAACCCGCCGATGGAACGGTTCGGGGCGTTGATACCGATCTACGGGACACTCGCGACTTCCCTGGTGGCGCTGGTCATTTCCGTTCCGGTCAGTTTCGGGATTGCCATTTTCCTCACCGAACTGGCGCCCACCTGGTTGAGGCGTCCGCTCGGCATCGCCATTGAATTGCTTGCGGGTATACCCAGCATCGTTTACGGCATGTGGGGCCTGCTGGTGTTTGCGCCGATCTTTTCCACACACGTGCAGCCGCTGATGGCGGCTACACTGGGTAAACTGCCGATCATCGGCGGGCTGTTTTCCGGCGCCGCCCTGGGCATCGGCATCCTCAGCGCCGGCATCGTGCTGGCGATCATGACGATCCCTTTCATCGCCTCGGTGATGCGCGACGTTTTTGAGGTCACACCGGCCATGCTCAAGGAGTCGGCCTACGGTGTCGGCGCCACGACCTGGGAAGTGGTCTGGAACGTGGTACTGCCTTACACCAAGGTTGGCGTCATCGGCGGCATCATGCTCGGCCTGGGGCGTGCGCTGGGCGAGACCATGGCGGTGACTTTCCTGATCGGCAACATGAACGTGTTCGGCGGATTTTCCCTGTTCCTGCCCGGCAACAGCATTGCCTCGGCCCTGGCCAACGAATTCGCCGAGGCAGAATCGCCGATCTATACCTCTTCCCTGATCGAACTCGGGCTGATCCTGTTCTTCATTACCTTTATTGTCCTGTCCCTGTCCAAGCTGCTCCTGCTGCGGCTCTCCCGGCAGGAAGGCAACAAGACCTGATCGGTACAAGATGAATCTGCGACAACAGCGCAAACTGATTAATCGCATGGCCCTGTCGCTGGCCATGCTCGCCATGGCATTCGGCTTGTTCTGGCTGTTCTGGATTCTGCTGACGACCATCGACCTGGGTTTTGCCAGTCTTTCAGTAAAACTGTTTACACAAATGACCCCGGCGCCCGGCTCCGAAGGCGGTCTGCTGAATGCCATCGTTGGCAGCCTGCTGCTGGTTTCACTGGGAACGCTGCTGGGAACGCCAATCGGCATCATGGCCGGCATCTATCTGGCGGAATATGGGCGACATAGCTGGCTGGGACATCTTGTCTCCTTCATCAATGACATCATGCTCTCGGCGCCTTCCATCATTATCGGTTTGTTTGTCTATGCCATCTATGTGGCCCAGGTCGGCCATTTTTCCGGATATTCCGGTGTGGTTGCGATTGCCATACTGGTCATCCCGGTCGTCGTCAGTGCCACTGCAAACATGCTGAAACTGGTGCCCGACAGCCTGCGCGAGGCCGTATTCGCGCTCGGTGCGCCAAAGTGGATCGTGATCAGCAGGATCACCGTGCGTGCCTCGCTGGCCGGCATTCTCACCGGCGTATTGCTGGCTGTGGCACGGGTTTCCGGCGAGACGGCGCCGCTGCTGTTCACCGCGTTGTCGAATCAATTCTGGACGCTGGACATGAATCAACCGATCGCCAACCTGCCAGTGACGATCTTCAAGTTCGCCATGAGTCCCTATAAAGATTGGCAGGAACTTGCCTGGGGTGGGGTATTCCTGATCACTCTCGGCGTGCTCAGCCTCAACATTTTGGCGCGCATCCTCTTCCGCCAGAAGCACAGGAGTTAACATGAGTCTGCAAGAATCCGCGCCCTTGTCGATCGCCGTTGGCTACAACAAAAATGGCGACCATCCTCCGGTGGAATTGAATACCCAGATCGCCTTCAGGAATTTCAATTTTCATTACGGCAAGTTTCATGCGTTGAAGAACATCAATCTGGATATCTACCACTCCCACGTCACCGCTTTCATCGGACCGTCGGGTTGCGGTAAATCGACACTGCTGCGCGCCATCAACCGCATTTACGACCTCTACCCGGATCAACGCGCCGATGGCGAGTTGCTGCTCGATGGCAAGAACGTTCTCGACAAGGGCATCGACATCAATCATCTGCGCGCCCGGGTCGGCATGGTGTTTCAGAAACCGACGCCCTTCCCGATGGCCATCTACGACAACATTGCCTTCGGCGTGAATTTGCAGGAACGTCTGTCGCGCACTGAGATGGACGACCGGGTGGAATGGGCGTTGCGCAAGGCAGCACTGTGGGATGAGGTCAAGGGTATCCTCAAGCAGAGCGGCATGAGCCTCTCGGGCGGACAACAGCAGCGTCTGTGCATCGCCCGCGGCATCGCGGTCAAACCGGAAGTGCTGCTGCTGGACGAGCCGACATCGGCGCTGGATCCGATCTCGACCATGCGCATCGAGGAACTCATCAGCGAACTGAAGCAGGACTTCACCATCGTTATCGTCACGCACAACATGCAGCAGGCTGCCCGCATTTCCGACTACACCGCCTACATGTACCTCGGCGAAATGATCGAATACGGTGTGACCGACCAGATTTTCATCAAGCCGCAGAAGAAAGCGACAGAAGACTACATCACCGGTCGATTCGGCTGATGCAGCAGACAAGGAGACAACATGACGTCCAATGACCATTCATTCAAGCGCTACGATCAGGAACTGGAGGAAATCCGCACTCGCGTCCTGCAGATGGGCGGTTTGGTCGAGTTGCAGATTCACGATGCGATCAAGGCGCTCAGCGAATTCGATCTGGTTGAAATGGAACGGGTCGACAAGAACGACCATCGCGTCAATGCCGATGAAGTCGAAATCGATCAGGCTTGCGCCTTGATCATCGCCCGTCGCCAACCCACCGCCATCGATCTGCGCATGCTGATGGGCATCAGCAAGATCGTAACCGATCTGGAACGAAGCGGCGACAAGGCGGCGCTGATCGCCCGCAAAGCCAAGGTCATCCTGGCCGAGGGCAAAATGCGCATCCCCTGCATCGCGGACATTCGCGAGATCGGCGAGATGGCGGTCGGCTTGCTGCGCACCGCACTCAACGCCTTCGCCCGCCAGGACGCCGTCTCGGCGGCCGCCATTGTTCGCGAAGATCTGGAGATCGACCGAAAATTTCAGGCCATCACGCGGCAGCTGATCACTTTCATCATGGAGGATCCGCGCATGATTTCGATTTCCTTCGAAGTCATGTTCATTGCCAAGGCAGTGGAGCGCATCGGGGATCACGCCAAGAACATTGCGGAACAAATCATATACATCACCCGGGGCACCGACGTTCGTCACGTGTCATTTGACCAGCTTGAGCGCGAAGCTCAGGGAACGGACGGACAGGAATGAGCGGTCTCCGGACGCGAGCGCTGACCGCCAGCGTCGGCGTCTAGACAGGAAGTCATTCCATGGCTGCGAACATCCTGGTAGTAGAAGACGAGCCGGCCATCCAGACGCTGATTGCGGCCAACCTGAAACGGGCGGGTCACAATGTATTGATGGCGGTCGATGCGGAAAGCGCACTGAAGCAAGTCAATCAGGTGCTGCCGGATCTGATCCTGCTCGACTGGATGCTGCCCGGCATGAGCGGCATCGACCTGGCCAGGAAACTGCGTGGCGAACAGCGGACCAAAGAAATACCGATCATCATGCTGACCGCGCGCAGCGATGAAAACGACAAGGTGCTGGGACTGGAAACGGGTGCGGACGACTACATCACCAAACCTTTCTCGCCACGCGAACTGCTTGCCCGCACCAAGGCCGTGCTGCGCCGGCGGGCGCCACAGATCACCGAGGATCTGGTCGAGATCGGCGACTTGCGGCTCGATCCCGTGACTCACCGGGTGTTTGCCAAGGGCCAGCCAATCAATCTCGGGCCGACCGAATTCGACCTGCTGCATTTTTTCATGACGCATACCGAGCGAGTCCATAACCGCACCCAGCTGCTCAACCAGGTCTGGGGAGATCACGTCTATGTTGAAGAGCGCACGGTGGATGTGCATATTCGGCGTTTGCGCGCTGTCCTGGAAGCCACTGGGCACGACAAACTGATTCAGACGGTGCGTGGCAGCGGCTACCGCTTCTCTGCGACCTCTACCCTGGCTGTATAAGGCTGCCGTGAATTCGTTCTGGCTGGAAATTTTTCTTGTTGCACTGGCTGCCATTGTTGCGGGATTGGCGAGCTGGTTGTTCCTGAATGCCTATTGGGCCGTCGGCATCGCCTCATTGATTTTGGCCTTGTTCGTGGCGCATCACTTCCATCAGTTGAGCCGTTTGATGCGATGGCTGGGACAACCCATCGGTACGCCTTTGCCCTCGGGCGGAGGCGCCTGGGAAGACGTCTATGCGGAGTTGCATAGGCGATCGAGAGAAGCCACAGAAGAACGTAACCTCATGAAAACGGCTTTGGTGCGTTTCCGCCATGCCGGCCAGGCATTGCCCGACGGTGTGGTGATCCTCGACTCGAACCAGTTGATCGAATGGTTCAATACCACGGCCGAACAGCATTTCGGCCTCAACCGGGACAAGGACATTGGCTCCCGCATCACCAATCTGCTTCGCGATCCGACCTTCGTCAGCTATATCGGCGCAGGCCAGTATGCCGAACCGCTGTTGCTGCATCCGGTGCGAGATCCTGGTCGGACACTGGCGCTTCAGATCGTCTCCTATGGCGATGCGCAAAGCCTGTTGCTATCCCGCGACATTACCCAGCTGGAAAAACTGGAAACCATGCGGCGGGACTTTGTCGCCAATGTTTCTCACGAACTCAAGACGCCGCTCACCGTGGTCAGCGGATTTATCGAAACCCTGCTCGATCACTTGCCGGATCTGGCCCTGGAGGAATCGAAACAATTCTTAAGCCTTGCCCACGAGCAGGCGCAGCGCATGCAGCGGCTGATCATGGATTTGCTGATGCTGTCCGCGCTGGAGACAGGCAGTCCGCCCCCCTCCGAGGAACGTGTTGTGCTGCATGATTTGATGGCGGAAGTGATCGATGAAGCACGGGCATTATCAAAAGGCCGCCACCAGATCGTGCTCACCGGCACAGATGGGGCAGGCCTGCTTGGCAGCCGCAACGAACTGCGCAGCGCCATGGGGAATCTGGTCACCAATGCAATCCGCTACACGCCAGCAGGAGGAACCATCAAAGTGGCCTGGCAGACCATGGACGATGGCAGCGGCGTCTTCAGTGTTGCCGACAATGGAATCGGCATAGAAAGCCAGCATCTGCCGCGACTGACCGAGCGGTTTTACCGGATCGATCGTGGCCGCTCGCGAGAATCCGGCGGCACCGGCCTTGGCCTGGCGATCGTCAAGCATGTTCTGACACGGCATCAGGCTGTGCTGAAAATTCATAGCGAACCCGATCACGGCAGCACCTTCTCCGCGCACTTTCCTGCGCACCGCGTGACGCACTAACTTTCATGATGCGTGGGCTACGCCCTCGATCATGAAAATTAGCGGCATTTCCACGGCCTCCCACCCCCTGCCCCCGCCCCGGGGCGGGGGACTATATGTGCTCGCTTCGCTCGATATCGCCATGCGCGCCCATCGTTGTATTTCACGCTAAGCAACACTTGCTTCTGCAGTGCGCAGCTCAGCCTCCCGCCTGCCGATGTAGTCCCGTGTCAGCGGCACTGCCGTCTGGCGCCGCACCAGTTGCAGCTGGAACACGGCCACATTTTGATGGTGAAAAGCCGCTTCGCACATGGCGAGATAGAACTCCCACATACGGCAAAAGCGTTCGTCGTAGAGCGCCTTCGCCTCGGCGCGCCGTGCCATGAAGCGTTCCCGCCAATGACGCAGTGTGGTGGCGTAGTGGATGCGCAGCACTTCAATGTCGCTGACGATGAGACCGGCGCGTTCGATGAAGGGCAGCATTTCCGAGAGCGCCGGCAGATAGCCGCCGGGAAAGATGTATTTCGTCAGCCAGGGGTTTGGCGCATTGGGACCGTCGCACTGACCGATGGTATGCAGCAGCATCACGCCATCCTCCGCAAGCAGGCTGCGACATTTGCGGAAGAATGTCGCATAACTGGCAAACCCCACGTGTTCAAACATGCCGATCGACACGATCCGGTCGAAGGTGCCTGCCATATCGCGATAGTCAATCAGTTCAAAATTGAGATGACCTGAGGGCAACGCAGTTGCACGCTGGCGCGCGAGTGCCAGTTGCTCCTGGGAAAGCGTAATGCCGGTGACATGAGCGGCACCGGCGACCTTGGCGAGATAGAGCGCGAGGCCCCCCCAGCCGCAACCGATGTCGAGGACGCGATCCTGCGGCCGAAGGTAAAGTTTCGCCGCGATATGACGCATTTTGGCAAGCTGGGCCGCTTCCAGGCTGGCGTCAGGGGTTTCGTAATAGGCGCAGGAATATTGATCGTCGGCATCCAGAAAAAGTTTGAAAAGACGACGATCGAGATCGTAATGATGAGCGACATTGGCCTGGGCCGCGCTGCGCCCGATCAGGGATGTCAGCCGGCGCAGGTAGAAACGCAGCCGATCAAGTGCTTTCGCCCAGAGTGGATCGGGTTCGTCGGCATTCTCACGCAGAACCAGGTCGAGAAAATCATGGATCGTTCCCTGTTCTACCCTGAAACGCTCCTCCATGAACAATTCGCCAAGGCGGAGTTCAGGATCAAGCATAAAGGCCAGCTGCGCACCGCGATCGGCGAAAACCACGGCGACCGGCGAACCCGTGCCATCGCCAAAAGTGAAGCGTTGCCCGTCCGCCATGGTTACCGCGAGCGTACCGCGGGTAACGAGGCTGGTAAAAACCTTGTTCGTTACGACATTCAGCACGATTGCATACTGACGCTCATAACCTTTCGAGGATGGTGACCGCACAGACGGCGATGTCATTGCCGACGATACCCCCGCCATTCTCGACCAGACCGAGGCGCGGCTGGTCGAGTTGCGCTGCGCCGGCTTCACCGCGCAACTGGATGGCGATTTCGTTGAGCATCAGCAAGCCGGTTGCGCCGATCGGATGCCCGCGCGAGACGAGACCGCCGGAAAGGTTCACCGGAATATCGCCGTCGCGACCGGTGGCACCCGACGCCGTGTAAGGACCGCCTTGGCCGCGCGGACAGAGGCCGAGATCCTCGACCAGATGAATTTCGGCGAACGAGCTGGCGTCATGCAGTTCGACCAGGTCAATGTCCGAGGGTTTGATTCCGGCCATGCTGTAGGCCTTCCTGGCCGCGCACACCGGCGCCCGTTCCGCTTCCCAGCCACCGGCATAGAGGCCGCCGGCAAGAGCCTGGGCGCGCACACGCAGCGCCCTGTCGCGCACGCCAGGGGAACAGCTTTTCAAGTATTCGCCGGAGCAGAGTAGGGCGGCTGCCGCAGCGTCGCCGACCGGGGCGCACATGGCGCGGGTCAAAGGCTGGCTGACCATGCGATCGGCGAGCACTTTTTCCACGGTTAACGGAAAGCGGTATTGTGCCCTCGGGTTGTCCACCGAATTGCAGTGATTCTTCGCCGCCGCTGCGGCAATCTGTGCCGCGGTCGTGCCATAACGGGACATGTGCGAGTTGGCCCAGAAGCCATAGATGTCCATGGCCACCGAGCGGTCCGCGCCGGGTTCAAAGCTGTAGCCGAATTCCGCGCCGATGTCGCGATACAGGGTGTGCCACGACTCGGGGTCGATCTGGTCGGTGCCGCGCTCGATGCATTTCAATATTTCTCCGGGGCGGGTGGGATCGAACATTTTCTCGACACCCATGGCCAGCGCCACCGGGCTGGAACCCGACAGGATTTCCTTGTAGGCGCCGTTGAAGGCGATGGACGCGCTGGCGCAACCGCCTTCCACATTGATGATGGGCACACCGGCCGGGAGCAACTCTTCCCGCATCAATTCCGAGCAGCAGACTTGTCCCTTGACGTAGGGCTGGCCCCAGTAATCCATGAGCAGGTTGGAAAACCAGATGCCGCCAATGGTTGACGTATCCTCCAGTTTTCCGTCCGCCAGCACGCCCAGCCAGGCTTCCCGGACCAGTTGCTTCAGCCCCTTGTTGGCAAAGCGCCCGGTCGGCGTGCCGTGTATGCCGATGACGAAGACATCGTCCATGTTGTGCTCCCGTTAGTTGACCTGGCGTGCCGTGTTGCCCCAGTACTTTTCCCGGATCAGCTTTTTGTTGATTTTACCGACCGGCGTGCGCGGCAGCGTATCGACGAACTCGACCGACTTCGGCGCCTTCATGCTCTCGAGGTGGATCTTGCAGTGCGTGATGATGTCTTCCCCGGTTGCGCTGGTTCCCGGTTTCAGCACCACGATGGCCTTGATTGCCTCGCCCCATTTGGCATCGGGTACACCGATCACCGCGCAGTCCTGCACCGCGGGATGGGCCAGTACGGCTTTTTCGACCTCGGCGGAGAAGACGTTGAAGCCGCCGGTGATCACCATGTCCTTCTTGCGATCAACGATGTAGAAATAGCCTTCCTCATCCTTGTAGCCGACGTCGCCGGTATGGTGCCAGTTGAAGGTGCGTATCTCCGCGGTTTCCGCGGGCTTGTTGTAATAGCCGGGCATCACGATATTGCCGCGCACCACGATCTCGCCCCGCTCGCCGGCGGGCAAGAGCTTGCCGTCATCGGCCATGACCTCGACCCGCGAGAGCACGGTCGCCCGGCCGCAGCTTTCGAGCAGGTGCGGTTTCTTGCCCTGCGCTGCCGCCACCACATCCGTGCAGGGCAGGAAGGTAAGGAAGAACGGTGCTTCGGCCTGGCCGTAGCATTGGCACATGCAGGGACCGAAAACGGCCACGGCTTCCTTGAACTTGTCCGGCGACACCGGCGAAGCGGCGATGAGAAAGCGACGCATGCTGGAGAAGTCATACTCGCGCACGCGCGGAAAAGCCAGCATGGCGTAAAGTGCCGTGGGCGGCAGGAACATGTGCGTGACCTTGTGCTCCTGCACGCAGCGGCAGACATCTTCCGCGTCGAAACCCTTGCGGATCACCAGGGTGGCGCCCATTGCCATCATCACCATGCCCATCACCCCGGCGGCATGGGTGAGCGGTGCAGCCGCCAGCATCACCGGCGGCAGGTCGGCCTGGAGTTCGATGATGCCCGTGGCGGTCATGGTTTCCCACACCTGTTCCGTTTCCATGACGCCTTTCGACGGCCCCGTGGTGCCGCCTGTCGCCAGGATGCCGACCAGGCGGGTGGGATCGTCGTCGAATTCCGGGATGCTGCCGCTGCCCTGTTCGCGCATGAAGCGTTCGAGTGAAGGGTTGCCGCCGTCTTCCCGGTCGATGCAGACGAAGCCGCGCAAGGTCTTGACTCGTTCCTTGAGCTGGCCGAGATGTTCGGCAAATTCGCTGTGATAGAAGAGAAACTCGGTTTCCGTGTAGGCCATGAATTCGGCATTGGTCTCCACGGTATTGCGGGCGTTGAGCGGCACCCAGGTCGCCCCGGTGCGCAGCAGGCCGAGCATGCACAGAAATGCCAGGGGATGATTGGGCGAATAGACGGCCACCCGGCCGCCGTGCCCGATGCGATTCTTCGCCAGTGCCGCACCGACGGCGTCGATAATCTTGCGCGATTCCCGATAAGAGTATTTCTCGTTGTCAGTGATCAGGAAGACGTGGTCCGGGTTCTTTTCATAGCCCTTGTAAAAGTAATCGATGACCCGCATGTTTTTCTCTCCTCAGTAGCGTATTTCAAAGTTTGCCACTTTACTTTAATTTACTTGATTTGCCCTGCCCAAGCGCATGCAGTTGCGCTTCCAGCTGCGCGATGCGCACATCCTTGGGGTCGGGCATGAACACCGGCCGGGGCCGGTCGGTGTCGCTGAGCTTGCCGTCGATGAACAATCTCGAGTTGGTGGTTCCCCATCCGCCGAAATACGGCACGCCGACTGGTGGCGCATCGCGATTCCATTGCTTGACGAACTCCGCATAAGGGATTCCTCTCTTCATGCGTGCCGCGCGTTCCTGCTGCCGCGCGCGGGCGGTAGCCTCGAGGTCCACCGCCAGTGTCTCGTCGTCGAAAATGACCTTGAATATCTCCCGTGCCGTTTCCGCCGAGACCACACGCTCGGAGAGATCCTTCATCACCCGTTCCGGGTCTCGATCCAACACGTCGCCGTAGCCGCCGCCAGCGCCCTGCGACTGCAGATAAACCTCTCCCTTGGTGGCCATCTCAAAAGGCAGGGCGCCGCGGTGCGTGTCGTAGGTGGCGTTCTCGAAGGGTTGTTCATTCATGAGATAAATCATCGACGGCTGGAAGCGCTCGGGAGCACGTTTGATTTCCTCGAAAACATCGACGTTCTTGATGCGGCACACCGGATAGGTGGAACAGCCGTAGCCGCCGAAGAGCCCCGGCGTGGTGCTGAACTTGGAACCGCCGCCGATCGCCGCAAACCCCCAGAAATCGGAAAATCGGTTCGAGATGGCAAACTCGTAGCCGCCGCCGCCGCGAAACTTGCCGAATCCCACGTTATCCAGGAGCAGACGTTTCGAAACCAGATACACGAAGGGCAGATCCTCTTCCACATCTTCCGCTTCGCCGATGTCCACCTTGACCGCGAAGGACGGACAGAGGCTGTGCTCACCGTCGTCATTCCACTTGGCGCCGCCGGGAAAACCATTCAGATCGCCGCAGATGTTGCCGACCGCTTCCATATGCTGAGTCATTCCACCATACATGAACGACACGACCTGGTTGAACCAGGGCGCCATCGGGTTGGCATACTTCAGCGGGGTGCCGAAGGTCAGGCGCACAATGGCCGCGTGCAGCAATGAGATGACTTTGAAGAGAGGCTGCATGTTCAATGCGGTCGGAACATCGGGACTTGCACTGACCAGACTATCCGGGTCGGTGATGATCTCGATCGGTTCCAGCAGCGCCGGCGTATGCGGAATGTCCGGCCAGATGAAATACGCCAGCGCCATCAATACCCCACAGCGTATCGTCGAGAACGGCGCATTGATTGGGCGATTGGCGAATTGCGGCGCGCAACCGCGCATGTCGATGATGAGCTTGCCGCCTTTCACGGTCACCGCGCAGTGGAAGCGGATCAGGACATCTTCGCGCATGGTGGTATCGAGGAAGATCTGTCCGCGCGCGGTGCCTTCAGGCATTTCGTTCACCCGCCGCTGCGCTTCGGCGGCAAGGGTCTCGATGTTGTGGCGCAATGCTCCGGCGACGACATCCGTCCCGTATTGGTCGATCAACAGCTTTAGGCGTTTCTCGATGCGCATGCAAGCCGCCAGTTTGACCTTGAGATCGGCACCCATGAGGCGCCGATCGCGGCAGGAGTTTTGCAGAAAATTCATGATGTCGCGGCGTACCATGTAGCGCTCGGCAAAGCGGAACGGCGGCATCTTCAGCCCTTCGTCCCAGGGGCTTTCGATGTTCGGCCCCATGCCGCCCGGGTCTTTCGCGCCATTTTCTCCTTCATGCAGTCCGATTCCTGCCCAGGCCACCAGCCGGCCACCGTGAAAAATCGGCATGAACGAGCCTTGGTCAGGGGAATGCAGGCCGCCATAAAATGGATCATTGAAAATGAAGCAGTCGCCTTCCTTTAAACCGACCGAGGGATCGTTCTCGAAGTACTTCCTGACGTACTTGATGGGGTAGTAGGCGTTGGCGCAAAAGCTCATTACGCCGCGGGTGCTGGCAAGAGAAAGGTCGCCGGACGCCGTAAATACGCAGAGTGTCATGTCGCCAAAGCGGGCCGCAGGGGAGACGATCATGTTCTGGGTATGATCATACGACTCATCGAGCGTTGCCTGCATGCTCGCCCGTACGTCATCGAATTCATCGGCGTTGAACGTGCCGCCGAGAACTCCGGCTTCGCAGGCATCGCGCGGCGAAGTGCTGTGATCGCGCAGCAAGTCCCAATCCGGACCGATGAAGGGCGTATTGGTTGCCAGGAAGCGCTGGACCTTCTCGCGCTCGGCTTCGTTGAGGGTTTGGTTTGACAATGACATGGATGTCTCCAGTAAATCAATCAATGCGCGTCAGGCGCGCGGCACCGTGCCGCGCTGCTTCAAAGCGCCAGCCCGGCTCGACCAGATAAGTCGTCCAGCCCGGGTTGATGATCGCCGGGCCGACCAGCACCGCACCCGCCTGCAGCGCACGCGCGTCGTAGCAAGGCACCTGCACGGGCACCTGGACGGCACCCTGGTCCGCGTTGAAGTGGCACTTGCGCATGCCTACCGGCTCCGGCGTCCAGGCCTTGCCGATATCCTGCCACAGATCGCCGAATTCGACATTGCGGCTGGGCACGAAGCTCGCGACGCGATAAGCCATGATGCGGATGCCCGACTCGGGCGCCTGTGCGCCTTCGCCATAGCGTCCGGCATGGTCGACCGCCAGCCGTTCGATCAGTTCGAGCACATCGCCGACACAGGACAAACGATTTTTTTCGCAAACCACGGCGGTCTCGACTTTCTGCGAGCCATAGCGGATGTCGATCTCCAGCCGGTGGCGGATTTCACCGGCAGTGAAGCCTTGCCGCAGCAGGTCTTTCAGTCCTCTGGTCTCGAGCTCCTCGACCACCTTGTTGAAACGCTCGAAGTCGCTCAACAGGGAGGCCGTCGCCGGGTTGTAGAGGTCAGTGATCTGCGAGTATTCGTGGATGTGCATCGGGCTCAGGCTGGCGGCGCCGCAGGCCGAGAACATCGGGCTGAAGGGCGGCACCAGCACCGAGCGGATGCCGGCGTTGCGGGCGATGCCGCAGCAATGCAACGGGCCGTTGCCGCCGTAAGCGAGCATGGTGAAATCGTCGACACGGTAGCCGCGGGCGCGCAGCTCGGCCACCATGCCGTTGGCCATGTCGCTGTCGGCGCGATGGCGGATGCGCATCGCCACGGCTGTCGCATCCATGTCGAGTTCGTCGCACAGATCTTCCAGCGCCTGGCGGGAGCGCGCGGCATTCAGCTTGATCTTGCCATGAGCGTAGTGCTGCGGATCGAGATAACCCAGCAGCATGTCGGCATCGGTGACGGTGGGGCGCAGGCCGCCACGGTCGAAACAGGCCGGGCCGGGTTCCGAACCGGCGCTCTCGGGGCCGACGGCGATGGTCTTGTAGATCGGGTCGTAGCGGGCGATCGAGCCACCGCCGGCGCCCAGCGAGTTGAGATGCACCATCGGCACGGTGACCAGCCAGCGATCGATGACCGGGTAGAAGTCGTAGTGCTTGATGCCGCCCTCGACGACGATGCCGATGTCGAAACTGGTGCCGCCCATGTCGGTGCACACGACGTTGCCGAGCTTCGACTGACGCGCCAGCTCGTCACCGGCATGGATGCCGGCCACCGGCCCGGAATGTACGGTGCGCAGCGCATCCGTGGAATTCAGCTGGGCCATGCCGCCGGTGTTGTGCACCACCAGCGCAGGGCGCGAGTAGCCCGATTTCTTGAGATTAAGTTCAAGGCTGCTGAGCCCGAAGTACATGATCGAGTGCAGGTAGGCATCGATGATGGCGGAGGAAGTGCGGACATATTCGCCGCGCCGCCCGGCGACCTCGGAAGCGAGGATGAGCGGGATGGATCCGAGCAGGTGGGGCGGATATTCCTCGCGGAAGATTTCCCGGATGCGCCGTTCATGGCGATCGTTGGACGTGCTGTTGGCGAGACTCACCACGAGCACCTGGATGCCCTGGTCCATCAGTTCGCGCAGCTTCAGCCGGACATCCTCCTCATCCAGCGGAAGGATCTCCGCACCACGAAAATCGAGGCGCTGGCGGATGCCGCGGATCAGGCCGGGCGGCACCAGCGGCAGGGGACGCTTGGCCCGGGTCAGGTCGAGCGCTTCGGCCTGGGTCAATCCTTCCGCGTAACCGCGTCCGCGGCTCAGCGGCACCGTGCTTTCGAAACCCTCCGTGGTGAGGATGCCCACCCGCGGCCCCCGGCGCTCGATCAGCGCATTGGTGCCCAGCGTCGTGGCGTAACGGATTGATTCGACCTGACGGAAAAAATCACCCCGGTTCAGGCCCAGTTCTGCGGCGGCTTCATCCAGGGCTTCGTTGAATCCCAGCGACAGATTGTGATGGGTGGTGAGCGCCTTGGTTTGCACGTAGCGGCTGTCCCACACCACGAAACAGTCGATGAAAGTCCCTCCGATGTCGACGGCGGCGAGCTTCATGCCTTGCCCCGCGAACCGTGGTTGTGACCGCAGGCGGCGGGCATCGTGTCTTTTGGCAGCACCGGTGCGATGTCCTTGCCCTCGGCCTGCCATTTGAGCCACTTGCGTTTCAGGTCGTCGAGATCGAGTTCAATGTCGCAGATCGGCGGATGGCCGGGCACGGTGTATTCGACTTCCATCATCGCCCCGCAATGCGGGCAGTAAAACTCGAGCATGGCGCACCAGTTCGGATCGGGGCTGTAGGTGTAGGCGTATTTCTTTGGGTCCAGCATGGGCTTGTGGATCTCGGCCGGATTCCGGGCATGGACCAGCAAGCCGTGCTTGTAGTCTGCGCGGGCGGAGCCCAGCAGGTGGCCGCAGGCGCGGCATTTCCAGCGCTCGCTGTCCAGATCCACGGCCAGGTATTCGGTAACGGTGACATCCATGATCGCTTTCTCCTGTGCCGTTTGTTATTGGGTATCGTGGGTCAGCAGCACGTCGCCGCTGGCATTGAATTGGATGCGCCAGCCCGGTGCGACCAGCGCTGTCCAGAAAGATTCTTCGAGGACCGCCGGCCCCGCAGCCGATGCACCTGGGTGCTGCGCCTCCACCGAGTAGCAGGGCAGTTCGCACCAGTCGCCATCGAGGATGCGCCGCGTGCCAGCGGGCAGCATGTCCGACGCCTTGCAATCCGCGGCGTTCGGGAAGCTCGCATGCGCGATGCGCTTGGCAACCTTGAGGTGGATGACCGCATTGGCGCAGGACTGCCACGCGGCATCCGCGATCTCCAGGTTATCCCCCAAGGGCAGAATTTCTTCGCTGCCGTTGCGGGTTCTCACCAGTACCGTCTCGATCTGGCAATCGGCGAGTTGGATGTTCTCGGCCGCCATGTCGCGGCGTCCCCGTTCCTTGAGCGCCTGCAAAGCGCCCGTCAGCGTCTTGACGGAAACATCGGACACAAGCGCCTGGTATTCCTGCGTGAGGTCCGAGAAGGCGATGCCGAACGCACTGAACACCGCTGCGAGCCGCGGCACCAGCACCTTGCTGACGCCGGCACGTTCCGCGATTGCGGTGGCGAAAAGCGGGCCGCAGCCGCCGAAGGCGACGAGGGTGGTATCCGCTTGCACCTGCACGATCTTGTCGATACCTTCGGCCACAGCGCTGATCCACGCCGCACTGGCGCGTGCCAGGGCGGTTTCCAGTTCCACTCCGAGCGGCGCCGCAATTTTTTCCTGCACCACCGCACGTGCACGTTGCGTATCCAGCGTCAGCCGGCCGCCAAAAAAAGTCTGCGGGTTCAGCAATCCCAGCAGCACGGCGATGTCGGTGATCGTTGCTTCCTGTCCGCCCAGCCCGAAGCAGGCCGGTCCCGGTTCGCTGCCCACGCTTTCGGGTCCGACCTGGATCTGACCATCGACTGCACGAATGATGGAACTGCCGCCCACCCCGATGCTCTTGATGTCGCAGAAGGGAAACGAAATGGGGAAACCTTCCACTTCGCCGCAATAACGCTGCTGGATCTGTCCGTCGCGCACTTCCCCCAGGTCGGTGGTGGTGCCGCCGATATCCAGGGCGACTGCGTGGGTGAAGCCGTTGTGGCGCGCCAGTGCCTTGACGGCTTCCAGCCCGGCGCGCGGTCCCGAGCCATAGGTCTTGATCGCCGTGGTCTTGGCCACGCGGGCGGAGCCGCCATCGTTGCGGAAAATCAGGAAGGGCGCGCGTATCTTGTGTTCCCGCAGGCGATGCTCGGAGTGATACAGAAAGCCTTCCATGGCCGGATGCAGGAAGGCGTTGAACATGGCCGTCCAGGTGCGGCGTGGGTAATCGTCGTCGACCACGATTTCGCTGGCGAACAGCACCGGCACTGCGCCGAGGAGATGGGCCGGATAGGTGGCCAGGATAATGTTGCGGATGCGTTCCTCCAGCGCCGTGCTGCCTTTTCCGGCGATGCTCACCACGATACGGCTGGCGCCGGCATCGCAGAGCGCATTGATTCCCGTCACGACGTGCTGGCTGAAGGCGGCTTCGTCAGCATCATCATGGATGGTGACGACCCGATCACCGACCAGCGCTTCAAACAACTCCCCTTTAAACCCGTCCGCAGAATCACCGGCGCTGACCATCAACCCCAGTCGCGGCCCCTTTCTTTCGACGAGGGCATTGGTGCCCTGGGTGGTCGAATAGCGGATCGATTCCGTGTCGCGCAGCAGTGCGGTCAGGTCGTCCTTGCCCAGGACGTCGATCGCGGCCTGCCGCAGTCCTTCGAAGAAACACTTGGACAGGTCGTAAGGCGTGGTCAGTGTCTTGGTGCGCCAGACGTTTGCGCCCTCGATGACGCAGATGTCCGTCAGGGTGCCGCCATTGTCGATGGTGATGAGTTTTCCCATACGGTCCTCATTTTTGGTGATATGAGACAGCCGAGAAAGCTTGCGCCATTACAGCGCCGAGGAAACCGTCCGATCCGACAGTTATTCGATCAGGGCACTTGTCGGATCTGACAGGTTACAAGGAAGAAGATACTGAAATCGTTATTGGATAAAGAGATTGAGACAAGAGGTGCAACAGAAAGCTGTTCTCAGAACTGACCGAAGGCTTTGAGGCACTCGCTGCTGATCACAATCAATGTTACCGTCTTATCGTTTAGCCGAGCGATTCGACCGCTCCGTTGTTGCTGATTTTGATCGAGAAATCCCACTCCTCAGCCTATAGCCTGCGCGATAAGCTCCCGCAGGGTACGCAGATCGGCAACGGAGAGCGTGCCCAGCGTGCGAAGTACAAGTCCCTGCTCGATGGTCGTGAATACTGGTTTGAATACGGAAGGTTTGACGAGTCCGGCGGCCTGCCAATCTGTGACAAGCGCTTCGCCGAAACCGAGCGGCGTTCGTACCTGGCTGGTGATCGCCATGATGACGAGATCTCGCCGGCTGGTGTTGTAAGCGCTGCTAGAAATGATGGCGGCGGGCCGTTTCTTTGCTCCCGATTGATCGACGAACGGAAACGGCACTAACACGATATCGCCGAAGGAATGTGCCATCGTCACATCCTATCGTAAGCGTCGTCTTCCTCGTTGTTCCACACCGCCGCGAAACTTGCCTCGCTGGTCTTGCCGGCGGCCTGCGTGAGGCTTTGTTCATCCCCGCGCGTACGCAGAAAATCGACAAAATCCTCCACCTCCGCCAAGCGCTGCGGCGGCAGTTGCCTGATCTTCTCGATTAATACCCTTTCGGACGCACTCATCGCTCTTGCTCCTATTGGTTGGTTCAGCGGCGACCGGTCCAGTTCAAGTTTTCCGGCACACCGGCTATACCGGCTTGCGTCTGCTACGTCAGTGCTCGCTCTTTGTGCCGTCGTGAGTATAGCGAAAACTATAATGAATTGAAAAAGGGTTATTCCAGCACGCCGTGGCTGCGTGCCAGCGCCACCGCCTGGGTGCGGTTTTTTGCTCCGAGCTTGGCGAAGGCATTGCGTAAATGGAAGCGCACCGTGGTTTCAGAAACGCAGAGCCGGTCGGCCAAAGCCTGATTCGACAGGCCCTGGGCGACCAGTTGCAGCGTTTTTCTCTCCCGCGCCGACAGCGCTTCGAGTGGCGCAGAAGCAGCCGGGACTGTTTGCGCTTTGGACTGGGGCTCGGGACCGAGCAGCCGGTCGAGGAAGGCTGCGATCGAGGCCTGCCCATCGCCTGGATTTCCCTGCGCGTTCTCGGTCTCGCGCAGGGCAACAAGCAGACTGCGGACCGCCGGTCCTTCATCGAGGAAGGGCCTGATCTGTCCTTCCTCTTGAGCGGCAGCGACGGCGCTGCGCAGGATGCGCAAGGCGGCACGACGTTCATTGCCGGCATCGAGGGCGGCGGCCAGGAGGATGCGCGCCAGCAGCACCTGTCGGAAACGTCGCCGGACTTCGGCGCGCTTGAGTTCGGCCTTGAGACGGCTGACGGCCGCTTTCGTGTTCCCCTCGTGGATCATCAGCCGCAGCTCCGCAAGTGCCGGCGTCTCCGGATCGTTGGCCGGCATGCAGTATCCCTCGTAGGCCTGCCAAATCTGCCGCGACTGGGTGCGTTGCCAGAAGTCCTGTGCCTTGCGCAGCTCGCCGGCCAGCAGCGCCAGGCGAATTCGCTCCAGCCCGACGGTGGCGACGATTCTCTCGGCGCCTCTTTCCAGCGCGATGCTCTCGAGTTCGTCCAGCGCTGCCTGGGCATCTCGTTCGCTGCCACGCAGATGCAGGATGCGCGCCAGCGTCCGGTAGCCGATCGCGGTCGCATCGATGACGCCGCATTCCTTCAGATGGGAAAGATGGGAGATGAGCAGGCGTTCCGCCTCGAGCAGTGCATCGCTCTCATACAGTGCTTCGCTCAAAAATGCTGCGGCGAAAGCCGTGCATAGGGAATATCCCGGAACCACGTCGCGTGCCCGCGTCAGCGCTGCGCGGTAACGTGCAATCGCCGTCTGCAGCTGGCCCTGGCTGAGCTTGCCGATGCCCTCAAAACATTCCGCATAGACTGCGCCAAACTCCGAACCCGCCAGGCTGTGGCTGCTGCGCGAACGCGCCAGCAACTCCTGTGCCGTGTCGAATTTGCCTGAGCTGTTGAGGCAGTAGGCCAGCACGTTCGCAATCACCCCGAAGAGGAAATCGCCGCCAGCGGCAATGGCATCGAATTGCTGTTCCACCTGACGGTGCGCTTCGCCCACCTGGTCGGCATACAGCTTGATGGCGATGCGCAGGGCGAGCACCTCCTTTTCAGTCGAGGCGTCCCATTGCGTGCGATGGCGCTCGATCTCGTCCAGTACCTCGGCGGCATTTTTGTAGCGGTGCAGGAAACACAGCGCCCAGCCGTAAGCCAGCTGGAGCCGGTCGTTGCCCTTGAGCGCAGCGGCGGGCAGGCGGCCGACCCAGTCGATGACCGCGCTGACCTGGCCGAAGCGGGTGATCATCAAGTGGCCCGATTCCGCCATCACCCGCGCCGCCATGTCCGAGTCTCCGCCCAGCAGCGCGTGGCGCACGGCTTCGACGGGATCCTCATGCTCGAGATACCAGAGCGCGGCGCGATGGTGCAGTTGGGTGACCTCCGTTGGCTGCTCGCGTTCCAGGCGTTCGCGCAGAAATCCCGAAAACAGGGTGTGATAGCGGTACCAGCGTCGTTCGCCGTCCAGCGGCTGCAGGAAGAGATTGGCCTGCTCCACCTGCTGCAGCATCTGCGCGCCATCGGTCCGCCCGGTCAGTGCATCGCACAGTGCGCCCGACAAGCGCCCGAGGATGCTGGTCTTGAGCAGGAAGGCGCGCATGTCTTCGGTCTGCTTCGCCAGCACCTGTTCCGCCAGGTAGTCGGCGACATCGGCAAAGGCGCCCGAGAAGCGGTGCACGAAAGCTTTCGGATCGTCCGTCGCATTGAACGCCAGAGCAAACAGTTGCAAGCCCGCCACCCAGCCTTCGGAGCAGGCATGCAGGCGGGAAAGATCCTCGGCGCCGAGACCGAGTCCATGCGCTTTGCGCAGGAAGGCCTCGGTTTCCAGCAGCGAGAAGCGCAAGGCATCCACGCCGAATTCCAGCATCTGGCCATGGGCGTGCAGTCTGGCCAGGCCGATGTCCGGCGCCTTGCGGGTGCCCAGAACAATGCGCGCCCCGGCGGGCAGCACATCGAGAATCTGGCGCAGCAGGGAATGGATTTCCGGGTTTTGAATGCGCTCGAAATCATCCAGAAAAATTACGAATGGCTGCGTGAGTCCGCCGATCTGCTCGACGAGTTCGCTGGCGGTGTAATCATCTTGCCGAGCCGCTGCGCGAGTGCGTTCGGGGGAACCCTGGGCGGAGCCGCCCGCCTGCATCGTGGCGACGGCATTGCCCATGTAGGCGGCAAAGCGCAGCACATCGTTGTCATCGTGATCGAGTGTCAACCAGGCGGTCACCACGCCCGCCTGGTTGAGTGCAGCGTGCCATTGCGTCAGCAATGCCGTCTTGCCGAACCCGGCGGGTGCCTGCACCAGTATCAGCTTGACGCCAGGCCCAAAGTCATCGAGTCGCTCCAGGCGCGGGCGTCTGACCAGGGACGCGCCGAACAGGGGCGGATTCAATTTTGCGCGCAGCAGCGACTGCATCGGGTGGGCTCTCTGTGGTTCGTTGGACAATGCAGCGGGATTATGCCCTCAATTGCTGCACCGGCTGCGTACAGCGAGGCGTTCCGGGCTATCATCCGTTCCCTTGACGAAAACAGTCTCTCCCGCCCACCTCATGGCCCTCAAGGCAACCATCTTCAAAGCCGTACTGCAGATCGCCGACATGGATCGCAACTACTACCATGATCATGCGCTCACCCTCGCCCGCCATCCATCGGAAACCGACGAGCGCATGATGGTGCGGCTGCTGGCCTTTGCCCTGCATGCCCATGACGACCTGTCGTTTGGCAAGGGGCTGAGCACGGACGACGAACCCGATCTGTGGCAAAAGGATTTGACCGGCGCCATCGAGACCTGGATCGATGTGGGCCTGCCCGACGAAAAACTGGTGCGCAAAGCCTGCGGCCGTGCCAGGCAAGTCTATGTGTATAGCTATGGCGGACGGGTGGCGGACATGTGGTGGGCGCAAGCCGCAGGCAAGCTCGATCGAATCGGGAATCTGAGCGTGATCAACCTGCCGGTGACATCGAGCCAGGGCCTGGCCAAACTGGCGCAGCGCAATATGCAGCTGCAATGCAACATCCAGGAAGGACAGGTTCTGGTGACCGACCAGGACAACTCGGTGCAGGTGGAGCTGGCCATGGTTAAAACTGCGCTGTTGCCATAGACATATCCGCGCCTTGCATCGACACCCCATGCTGCCAACCATAGAACAACGCATCGCCGCCGAACTCGGCGTCCGGCCTGCCCAGGTCATCGCCACAGTGCAATTGCTCGACGAAGGTGCCACCGTGCCTTTCATAGCGCGTTACCGCAAGGAAGTCACGGGGGAACTCGACGACATCCAGCTGCGCCAACTGGATGAACGCCTGAGCTATCTGCGCGAACTCGAAGAGCGCCGCACCGCTGTGCTGGCTTCCATCGAGGAGCAGGGCAAGCTGAGCGCCGAACTGAAAGCCGAGATTGATGCTGCAGAAACCAAACAGCATCTCGAAGATCTTTATTTGCCCTACAAACCCAAACGCCGCACCAAGGCTCAGATCGCTCGTGAGGCGGGTCTGGAGCCCCTTGCCGATGCGCTGTTCGCTGACCCGACGCTGATCCCGGAAACGGAAGCTGCGAAGTACGTGCACATCGAGACCGAGCCACCCGAAAAACATGTACCGGATGTAAAGGCGGCACTCGACGGCGCACGTCAGATCCTGATGGAACGCTTCTCCGAAGATGCCAGGCTGCTCGACAAGTTGCGCCATTTCCTTTCCGACCATGCCTTGATCGTCTCCAGAGTGGCAGAGGGCAAGGAAAACGAAGGCGCCAAGTTCCGCGACTGGTTCGATTTCAGAGAGCCGATCAAGAGCGCACCTTCGCACCGCGTCCTGGCCATGCTCAGGGGACGCAACGAGGACATCCTGCGCCTGGCGCTGAAGACCGAAGCGGAGCTCGAAGATCCGCCGCGCGCTTCTCCCTGTGAAGCCATGGTGGCCGGCCATTTCGGCATCGCCGACCAGAACCGCCCGGCGGATAAATGGCTGCTTGAATCGGCGCGCTGGGCCTGGATGGTCAAGCTCTCCCTGCACCTTGAAGTCGAGTTGATGAGCCAGTTGCGCGAACGCGCCGAGGAAGAGGCGATTCGCGTCTTCGCCCGCAACCTGCACGACCTGCTGCTGGCAGCACCGGCCGGTCCGCGCATCACCATCGGCCTCGATCCGGGCATCCGCACTGGCGTCAAGGTCGCCGTGGTCGACAAGACCGGCAAGCTGGTCGACACCGCCACCATCTATCCGCACGAACCGCGCCGCGACTGGGAGGGAGCGCTCGCCACCCTGCGCCAGCTGGCGCAAAAGCACGGCGCCGATCTGATTGCCATCGGCAATGGCACCGCCAGCCGTGAAACCGACAAGCTTGCTGCCGACCTGATCAAGCGCCACCCCGAACTGAAACTGGCCAAGGTGGTGGTGTCGGAGGCCGGCGCCTCGGTGTATTCGGCCTCCGAACTGGCATCGAGGGAATTTCCCGATATCGATGTCGCCTTGCGCGGCGCTGTCTCCATTGCACGGCGCCTGCAGGACCCATTGGCCGAACTGGTCAAGATCGACCCGAAGAGCATCGGCGTCGGTCAGTACCAGCACGATGTGAATCAGGGCAAGCTGGCCAAGTCACTGGGTGCGGTCGTCGAAGACTGCGTGAATTCGGTCGGCGTGGATGTGAATACTGCCTCGGCGCCGCTGCTGACGCGCATCTCCGGCCTCAACCCGACCCTCGCCGAGAACATCGTCAGCTATCGCGATCAGCACGGCGCCTTCAAAAGCCGCAGGCAGTTGTTGCAGGTGCCGCGCCTGGGCGACAAAACCTTTGAACTGGCGGCAGGTTTCCTGCGCATCAACCACAGCGACAATCCGCTCGATGCCTCGGCCGTGCACCCGGAATCCTATCCCCTGGTCGAGCGCATTCTTGCCGACATCAGGAAAGGCATCCGCGAAGTGATCGGCGATGGCAAAACCCTGCGCAGCCTCAAGCCGGAAAAATACACCGACGACAAGTTCGGGCTGCCCACAGTCCAGGACATCATCAAGGAACTCGAAAAGCCCGGTCGCGATCCGCGTCCGGAATTCAAGGCGGCCGCATTTCGCGAAGGCGTCGAAGACCTCAAGCATCTTGAACCCGGCATGCTGCTCGAAGGCGTCGTGACCAACGTCACCAACTTCGGCGCCTTTGTCGATGTCGGCGTACACCAGGATGGCCTGGTCCATGTCTCGGCGCTTGCCGACCGGTTTGTCAAAGATCCGCACAGCAT
>Ga0172380_10000484_pt1 | contig 78095 bp, 100 predicted proteins | sample Leawe162metaG_FD_119747 | JGI IMG/M metagenome (GOLD analysis project Ga0172380, IMG submission 119747) | Leachate microbial communities from a municipal landfill in Southern Ontario, Canada - Leachate well 162 metaG | ecosystem: Engineered > Solid waste > Landfill > Unclassified | place... | reverse complement strand
TCTGAAGATCTTGCGGCAGTGGTGAAGAGACTCAACGACCGGCCTAGGAAGAGGCTTGGTTTCCAGTCGCCGAAGCAGCTTTTCAGAAGGCGCTGAGTGTTGCACTTAGAGTGCTAATTCAAGGTACTTTTGATGCGTTAGCATAGACGCATGAGGTTGAGATTTCTTGTAGGAGTATTTTTTGTTGTATTGATCGGAAATGTTGTGTTGGGTGCTCGGTTTCTTTTCTCTCACCCTTCAACGCTCACTGTCGCCTTCCTTGATGTAGGTCAAGGTGACGCTATTTTCATACAAAGCCCTACAGGTACCAAACTCCTTATCGATGGAGGCAAGGACCGCTCCGTGCTTCGAGAACTAGGGAAGCGCATGGGTCCTTTTGATCGCTCCATTGATATGGTGATGGAAACCCATCCCGATGCAGATCATATAGGGGGACTTGCGGGAGTTCTTGAGAGGTATGCAGTAAGTGCATATCTTTCTCCTTTGGTTACGGCAGATACAAGCCACACGAGAGCGCTTGCTGCAGCAGTCAAGGACGAACAAGGAATCACCACCCACGGTGTGCGTCGGGGGGACCGCATTCATCTTGGAGGAGGAGCATATCTCGATATTTTGTTTCCTGACCGAGATGTTTCTTTGGTAGAGACGAACACGGGCTCGGTAGTAGCACGGTTGGTATACAAAGACGCTTCCTTTTTGTTGACCGGAGACGCTCCGGAAAGCATTGAAGACTACCTTGTGTCTTTAGATGGGGGAGCGCTTGAAAGCGAAGTATTGAAAGCGGGGCATCACGGCTCTCAAACCTCAACAGGGGATGCATTACTTACCGCAGCTACTCCTGCCGCAGTTGTCGTGTCTGCAGGGAAAGACAATACATATGGCCATCCGCATGCTGAGGTGGTGTCGCGCATTGAAGCGGTAGGAGCACGACTGCTTGCAACGATGGGAGGGGGTGCGGTGGTGTTGGTAACAGATGGGAAAGAGATTTGGAGGAAATAGGTTTGATGATAGCTTCAAATAGTTCACAGAGAAGTACAAATGACTGCTATTTCAACTATATGAACCTCCTGCGATTTCTCCTGCGTAGGTAAAGGCGTAAAACGAACCGGTCGCGAGCGTGTAGTGGAGGATGACGCAATCTTCGGTACGTTCCTTTCCCTTCCCATCCTCGTTATGCACAAGGTAACGCTGACCATCTTTCACGACCGCAATACTCGTACATCCGCTTTCGCGCTCCATGATTTCTGGTGTATTAAGAAGCAGAAGACGCCAGTAGTCGGCACCGGAACCCTCAGCAATTCCTTATGTATTCCGGATACCACTTCTCGCATCGCTCATTCACTTCCTTAAGAGTTGTTTTGTGTTTCTCGACAAGGTCGTTCGGTATCTGTAAATCTAAACGATAGACAATGCTTTCTCTGCATGCCTCCCCGAATATGCGGCCGCACTCGTAGTAGTCGCCAGCGGCTTCAATGACTCTGAGCATAGACACATTCTAACTCGCAAACGAAAAACCGCCCTAGGGCGGTTTTTCGTTCTGAATACGGCTCTCAGCCGGTATGCCTTTTCGGGGTGGAGTGCATTGTGGACTTAAACCGAATCCGTCGTCTTTGGAAGAAGTTCGTGCCCATGACTGGTGCGAACTGGCTTCTGCAAAAACAGGCGTATCGGTCGGTCTCACATGGCTGCTGGCATTCTAGGATTTGAACCTCAAAAGCAAAACAGCCCCGAAGGGCTGTTTGTTAGATGATGCCCGCTTTCTTGAAGGTCTTAAACGCACCGTTCTTCTTTATGTGGCGCAATCCCTTTGCGCTGATGTCGACAAGGACTGATTTACCTAGTTCTGCAACATATACACGGCGCTTCTGAAGATTCGCCTTACGACGGACTTTGCCGGTGGGGTTGTACTGCGTTGCACGGGTACGGTTAGAATACCGCCCGCCAATTTGCGTACTTTTTCCTGTAATGTCGCAGCTGCGTGCCATAGTGGGTGGAGGATACCATGGGTCTTTCAGCTCGGCAAACGAACCTTTGCTATACTCCTTTGCATGGAATCGGTCCTGTTTACCATAGTCATTCTTATACTCTCCATCATCATTCATGAGGTGGCGCATGGATATGCGGCAAATGCGCTTGGTGACCCCACCGCAAAGCTTGCAGGACGCCTTACCCTAAACCCTATTCCGCACATTGATTTGGTGGGATCTATTCTCATTCCAGGCCTTATGGTCCTTACGAATGCGGGAATCTTGTTTGGATGGGCAAAACCCGTGCCGTATAACCCGCATAATCTTAGGAATGCGAGATGGGGGGAGGCGATAGTGGGAGTAGCGGGCGTAGCAACGAACCTTTTCATTGCACTTATCTTCGCCCTTATCACACGCTATGCCTTTTCTGCAGGTATGGACACGTTCGGTACGTTTACCGCAACGATTGTTCTAGTGAACCTCTTTTTGGGCTTGTTTAACCTCATTCCATTCCCGCCTCTGGATGGGTTTACGGTTCTTCGCGGTCTTTTGCCCTTACGCTATGCGCTGTCGCTCCAGCGCTTTGAAGACTCTATTATGCGAGGTGGGTTCTTTACGCTCATTCTATTCCTCATCGTGTTTAGTTACGTGTTTGCTGCTCCTTTCTTTGCGTTTGTGCAGGAGACATTTAGGTTTTTGGTGGGTATTTGACTTTCTCAATCCGTCTGATATAGTAATTTTATCCCGCTTGCTGAAGTGGGCGTATGTAAGGAGGTAGCTTATGGCTGACGATGGCGGTGACGGAGCAGATCCAGTCATCATCACACAGCAACGTCGGGCGAAGAAGGAGAGTAACCTCGGCAATTTTCTGGAGTTCTGTTTCACCTATGGGACAGGACTCACGATTTATACGCCGTTCCATCTCGTTCTTCTTTTTCTGACCGGTTCATCGTTGAACTCGCCGGAAACGCAGGCGATCATGTGGCCTATCTGGATTTCCGTCTCCCTATTCCATTGGGCGGCGAATTCCGTTGCGGCCAACGAAGGCACGAAAGCGAAATTCACTTCAAAAACATTTCGCTTGTTTGCAGATTTTGTCTGCTCCGCGATTCCAATCACGCTCGTGCCGCTCATGGTCATCCTTGCCGCTTTAGGCGTGTACCATCCGGAACCAATCCACTGGCTCATCGCTCTGTTTATGACGGCGGTGTGCCTGATCGAACTTCTTTCAAACAGCAATCTCGTGCATACGGCAATTCGCCGCATACGCGAGGGCGCCCTCGACCACTAAGTTCGAGGCAAGATAAGGCGGCGTGTCCGAAAGGACGCGCCGTTTTCTTATGCCCACCTAGGTAAAGCTGCTCTGGTAATCGTTTTATACTAGATACGTTACCCATCTAACTAGTCATATGTTGCTTACTATCCTTCTTGCAAAAGTATTAGGCCTCTACATGCTCATTGCGGGCGTTGCGGTTCTCCTGCGAAAGCGCGAGTTTCTCATGGCCATAGGTGCTTTTATTGAAGACAAGTCGACTCGTCTTGTTACCGCACTCTTCACCCTTCTTGTCGGTCTTTTCTTGGTGAACCTTCACAATGATTGGAGTACCTTGCCTGCATCGTTGATAACCCTATTCGGGTGGATTGCGATCGTTAAGGGTGGGGCGTACCTTCTCCTTAAGGAATCGACTCTTGAGAAGTTGGTAAAGTACTTCTATAACCGAAAGTGGTTCGTGGTTGATGGCGTGCTTGCAGTACTTCTTGGTCTGTATCTTGCAGGGTTTGGGTTTGGGTGGTTCTAGGTGATTCTTTTTGAGGAAAACAGCGCTCTTGTAGCGCGGTTTTCTTTGTATCTTTCGGGTGTACTATGTACCTAATGGCAAAACGCATCCTCATACTTCTCATAGCAAGCATCGCCTTTGGAGCAGCATTGGGGTATTTCTTTGGATACGATCAAGGCTTTGAGCGGGCAGAGGTAAAAAGCATTAACTCGTTTCAAGAGTGCAAAGATGCAGGTAATCCAATAATGGAAAGCTATCCTGAACGCTGTATGACTCCAGATGGTCGTTCGTTTGATAACCCTGAGCATGAGTACACGCCAGAAGGGGAAGAAGATGAGAATGACATTCCTGTTTCAGACACGCCTTCTCCACGACCTCCGCTCGGTGAACCAGTTGCGTGTACGATGGACGCGTTCATTTGTCCTGATGGCACTGCGCTAGGACGTACTGGCCCCAATTGTACGTTTCCACCGTGTCCGTAAGGTCAGTTTTGTTTAGCTTCTTTGTGGATAAAGCTCTCTGAGATTTTCCATACACCCTTTTCTCGAAAGGCAGGGATCTTTTGGCGTCGTGCCGCATTAGCCAAAGCAGGGCCTGATTTCTTGTTCTGTTTTACATACTCGGAAAGAGCGATGATCTTCTCACCCTTCAGGTACGTGATGCGCTTATGGAGAGATTCCATAAGAGAAAGAGCAAGAATCTTTTCCATTTTCTTTGCTGTCTTCTTGTCGCGGTATTCAACAAAGGTGCTGTAATAGTCTTTCTTTTCTTTGTCACGGATAATAACCCCAGGAAAGCCAAGGCGTTGGAATTGATAATTAATAAGGACACGGCCAATGCGACCGTTACCGTCGTTGAATGGGTGAATCGTCTCAAATTCGAGGTGGAATTTTGAAATCTTATCTATGAAATATTCATCGAGACGTGCGGTATATTCCAGAAGTGCTGCCTCGATCATTTTCTCTACATGTTCTGGTGCGGGAGCAATATGCGTACCAACCCGAACATATTCACCTTTCTTTCTAAAGCGTCCAGCAATAGTGTCATCAATGCCACCGATAAGCATCTTATGAAGCAGCAGTATCATTTCAGTATTTATTTCAGACTCTTGAGATTTGCTCCGAATATACGCAACAACTCGTGCAAGATTCTTTGCTTCGAAAACTTCACGAACTGAAACATCTCGAGCAACTTCCATCTCTAGGAGGATTTTCTCTGTTTCCTTAAGGGTAAGGGTTGAGTTCTCGATTGCGTTAGAGTTGTAAACTGCCTCAGCCACTTCAGCCTCATCAACAAGCACTAAAAGAGACTCCTTGCCCTGGCGAAGGGCGTCGTACTCCTTTTTGAGCTCTTGAAGCCTGTCTTTGGTTGCGTTGGTTGTAGCCATAGAATTACTGGTCATTATACTATTTTTCACCGGTTTTTGTCAAAAACCGGTGAAAAATAGTAATTTGTTGCTATTTTTCACCGGTTTTCCTGAGAAAGGACCTAAAGAGGCCTTCTTTCAAAAAGTCTCCTTGTGCACTGCGTTTGATTGTATGACATTAGCTCGGTGATACTCTGTGTTCATGAAGCTCGCACGAGCCCTGAAAATACTCAGTATTTTCTTACCCCTTCTTTTATTTGTCCCTTCTGTTTCGCATGCAGCAAATGGAACATTCATTATTTATGATCCACTACGCTTCTTGATGAACTTGAGGCGCATGCAGGTTCTTTCCCGCTCGATATTGAACTCATTCAGGAACTTCGGACGAAAATAACAAATCTCACAGCAATTCCTAAGATTAAGGAAAACCTTCTTAAACGGGTCGCTCGTCTAGAACATATAACAGGTCTCCTTGTTGCGTTGGATCGTTTTACTGCGACCATCGTAAATAAAGGGGTAAACGGGAAGATACCAGATGTCGATGTACAAGAGTTGCTTAACCTCCTAGCAGACATCGAGGAAGCGTTATAATTAAAATATGAACAACAAAAATATAGCCACCGCACTTTTTATCCTGTCAGTCATAGGTCTTGGCGTAGGGTATGTTCTTACGAATTCGATAAAATTTGGGATTTGTATAGCTAATGAGGTTGTAACCGAAGCCTCCTGCATAAACCTCTACGAAAGAGTCGGAGATCCTGTGTTTTATGGGATGGCCGCTCTTGCTCTAGTGTTTCTTGTTCTCATGTTAGTTCCTAAGGCTTGGAACGCTTGGAAGAAGTTCGCAGTCTGGTATATCCCTATTGCTGCCGTATTGCTCATTCTCTATCCAGAACCAAACTCATGGGACGTACTTCCTGATCCTCAAGAACTTTCAAAGTGGATAAGTGGACTATACATAGTAGTGAGTCTTTTTATTGTCACTTTGATTTCAAGAAAAAAGACCTAGGACGCATTCTGGCTGCTATAGGCAGGTAACTTCTGCTATTCTCTCTTTATGGAATGGTGGGAAATAGCGCTCATACTCGTATTACTCGGTATCGTGGCACACCGCGCAACCCTCGTATTCTTTAGGGCGCATGCAGCAAGAGTGCAAATGGGGGAGGAACAACCCTACCGAAAAGAAACAGGGGACTATTCAAAAACCATGCTTGTCCTAGGAGACTCCACTGCTGCTGGAGTAGGGGCCTCCTCCCCAGAAGACTCCATCGCAGGACGCTTAGCTGCCTATATAGGTGCGACCCATGTTGAGAACTATGCCCGCTCAGGGGCCTACGTAGAGGATCTGAAAGGTCAGATAGACCAAGCGACCCTAGAGCGCTATGACACCATACTCATACAAATAGGGGGAGGGGACATGGTGTTCTTCCATGATGCGAGAAAAACGGCCCAAAAGCTCGATATTTTGATGATGACCCTGCCTGAAGCAGGTCAAACCCTCCTTATGTCAGCGGGGAATGTGGGCGGAGCCAAGATCTTCCCCATGCTCATTCGCCCCCTCCACACATGGACCACCCACGTATACCACCGCTGGTTTCAAAAGGTAGCAAAGCGTAGAGGAGCCATCTATGTAAATCTGTATCTACAAAGGAAAGATGACCTTTTCCTAGATGAACCTGAACGATATTTCTCCCCTGACGGGATACACCCTTCTTCAGAAGGATACGCGCTCTGGTTTGAAAAGGTAAGGGGAGCACTAAAACACAGTATATAAAGGGTTTTTGACAGACGTTACAACCCTCTTCGGAGATATACACTCTTTTTCCACAGGAAATACACAAAGAAACTTCATTGACACCACATGGGGGCAGGAGTCTAATGCTTTCTAGGAGAGTCATCGGGCGACTCTATAACCACACTTCAGTGCGAACGCTAAAAGGGGGAGCGTGGGCGGGCACCATTACAACGATTACAGACACCACGCTGTGTCATTACAAGGTATTACCAACTCTATGAATATTCTTACCACCCTCCGACTCGCGCATGCGGGGCGGGCATTTATTATTTCTCTCGTTGCGATTACGGCTGCATTTGCGTTCTTTTCGCTAAGCGCAAACGCGGTTGTCATTCCAGACGAACAGTGTGTAGCGGTGAGTGATGAAGCAACACTTGCAGACGGTATTGCATCAATTGCTACTTTCGTCCATCCCAACTGGAACCACTCGCTTGAAGGTGTTGACGGGGCGAAGTGGATTTGGAATGCAGCTCTAGCAGACCAGTCTCTTCCTGAAACTGTAATCTTCACTAAGACCATGAGTCTTGTAAGTGCACCTACGAGTGCCACACTGCAGATTGCGTCCGACAATCAATACGCAGTGACGGTGAATACCGTTGCAGTTCCTGCTTGTGATGGAACATCAGAAAACAATTTTGGTGCTATCGAGAGTTGTGCCATCACCCTTACCCCTGGAGTGAACACGATTGAAATAAGTGTTACGAATGCAGCCCCAGGCTCTACGTCACAAGGAAACCCTGCAGGACTCATTTACCGTATCGTTGCAGAAGATGCAGCGTGCGGAACACCCCCAGAACCTATCGAGAACTCCTGCGTCGTACCACAAGGAGACGACAGTATTGTCGAATTCGGTTCAAGCAACGAAAAGACACTTCAAGACATAGTTATTGATGAAACGACCTACGACAGCGTCGACGTTGATAACGATCAGACGGGCACGCAGTACTGGATGGGGAATAACAATGCCGCTGACTTCTCTGTCGAGGTGCTTGATAGCATTGCCGCACACACCCATACCTTCGGTTATTACCTAAACGGAGACGTTTCGACGTTCTATCCCGTTTTTAATAATAACGGAGTGAATGCACTGTACCCAGCTATACCAGAAAAGAATCCTGGTGACACGGCCCCATTCTCAGTGCCAAACGTTGCAAACCAAATAACGTTTGCGATACATAATGGTACGACCGGCTCGTTCTACTCAGTCGACACCTCAGACAATACAGATGCGACTCAACATGCAGTGGTCTATAACCCTGCAGACAACACCTACCTTATTGCGTTTGAAGATCTTGCAGGAGGAGGAGACAAAGACTTCAACGATCTTGTCGTTGCACTGACACTCACCAGCTGTGGCCAAGCAGTATCCTGCAACGCACAACTCAATCTTCTTGATAACGGTGGATTTGAGAGCCCAAACGTCACAACGTCGCAGAAGTGGGACATCTTTGCTTCAGGATCCTCTCCTCTTGATTGGTTTGCTGCATGGACTGAAACGCCCGCAAACCCTGCCTTCGAGATTGCAAACGTAGAAATCCAAACCAACGGCATCATTGCTGGATGGGTAGCGGCAGAAGGGGACCAATGGACGGAGCTTGATTCCGACTGGGACGGCCCGACAGGTTCAATTTCTGGCGAGAAGGGACAGGTCACTATTTACCAGATCATCCCAACCATCCCTGGTGAGACGTACACTATCGACTTCATGTTCTCTCCGCGTCCTGATCAACTAAACGCAGCGCAGAATAAGGTTGAAGTGCTTGCAAACGGTACTGTCATTGGCTCTGCAGGTCCTAAGGCAGGTAATGGTGCGACAACTGACTGGACTGCGCATCAGGCAAGTTTTACCGCAACCTCGTCTCAATTCTGGACGACCGTTGCGTTTCGTGATGCGGGTACGCCAAACGATTCGTTCGGTACCCTCATTGATAACGCGGTCATGACCTGTTCATTGCCTGACGACACCGCAAAGCTGCACGCCACAAAGATTGTGTGTAGTGACGAGCAGTACCTTCCAAACTGGGGAGCGGGTGCGGCAGATATAACCGCACAGACCGCCCAGAACTTCTTGAATGACGTGAACGATGGGCACGACACCGATGTTTGTTGGCTTGAACCTGATTGGCAGTTTGAGTGGACCACCAACACCCTTTCCGCAACAAATCCTGGTGACAATGATCTCGGTCCTGCAGGCGCACCATGGACCACCTTTGGTCCAACTGACGGTGACGGCACTATCTCAACCAATATTCCTGCAGGTGACCAAGTGTGGGTGCGAGAAGTATTGCAGGACGGGTACACGGTTTTCTCAGGCCAGAACACCACTGAAGACGTTTCTGCTGAAATATACTGTTCAACCGATGTTCTTAATTACGACAACTGGGACTACATCAATCCCGTTGAGGAAGGTGAAGAGTACTACTGTGTCGCCTTCAACGCGCCAAAACCTATAAGTCAGTGTAATCCTGAAAAGCAAACTATTCTCACGAGCGGTGATGGACAGACTGAAGACGAAAGTGGCATTGCTTCTGTCGTGAGCTGGCTCCATCTAAGTTGGCTCCAAGAAGTGGGTGAATGGATATGGAAAGACTCTGCAACGTCAGCACAAGATGCAGCAGACGGAACTACGGAAACCTTCACGCGCACCTTCGATATTGTCGGTACACCACACGACTCAACGCTTACGCTTGCTGTTGATAACCAGTACGTGGCGTATGTAAACGGCAACGAGGTGTGTGCTGATGCAGGGGAATACAACTATAGTGCAACCGTTGACTGCGCAGTACCTGCTTCAGTGCTACTTAACGGGGAGAATACGCTGACCGTGGTAGTGACTAACATGGACCACCAAGACGCAAATACCCCAGAGACTAATCCTGCGGGGCTTCTCTACACCCTCACCGTGAATGAGAACGAATGTGAAGTACCTGAGATTGCTACCGTCATTGCAACGAAAGTTGTTTGTGAAGCGGAAGAGTATCTTCCAAACATGGCAGGAGGTGCAAACATCACTGCTGCTACTGCACAAAATCACGTCAACCAAAGCAACGGTAAGTGTTGGCTGCAAGAGGACTGGCAGTTCCAGTACGCAACTCCTTCTAACGGAGACCCAGAAGACAACGGATACGATCCTTTGCCTTCACCATGGGCAAACTTCGGACTCACTAATGGAGATGGTGTTGCAACATTGCAGCTTCCGGTTGAGGGTGTCAGCCGTATCGAGGTACGCGAAGTCCTTCAAGAAGGGTATGTACCGTTTACTGGCTCGAACAATGGCCACGTAAGCGCCGAGTTGTACTGTGCAGACGATGTTGCAGGGTACGACAACTGGGAGTGGATCAACGGGCCACAAACAGGCACTACCTATCACTGTGTCGGCTTCAATGCTCTTATAGAGCCACCAACCTCTACCGTAGCGTTGTGTAAGTTCGATGAGAACCAACAGCCTCTTTCAGGATGGACTCTCATGTTGAAGGGTAAGTACATGGAAACCCTCTCAGTTCTTGCAAGCGACGAAGATGGTACGGACACGCAAGTCGATCTTGAAGAAGGCATGTCCTACATCGCCATTGCAGACGGCACGTGGCTAAACGATCGTGGCGAAGAGAACAGGGTTGATGCTGAGTACTCGACCATTACCAACTGGAGTTCGTACATGGACGGCTATGACGGATTCGGAACCGACATTCTTGAGCTTGTCATTGATGACACCTTCGGGGACTGGGGTCCTTACACGGGTGCCCACACCTACGCGCGCTCATTCGTGCCTTCAAACCACGAAGCAACCTTCCGTATCTACGACACTTACTACGGTGACAACTCGCAAGATCTCGACGTGACAATATACGAAGGGTATGCAGGTATCACTGATGAGTCTGGCTGTGTGACCTTCTACGATGTCCCCCGTGGTGACTATGTAGCTGATGAGCTTATGCAAAACGGTTGGGAATTCGTAGAGTTCTACGGCTCGAGCTACAGCGACCAGAGCGTTCTCGATATCTTCGACAGCAACAGTCTTGATGAAGGTGATTATGAAGAGTGGGCAACACCAGTTTCAGTCGAAGACGAGGAAGAGGTATTCACCTTTGTCAACGACGACAACGAAGAAGCAACACTCATCATCGTCAAGCAAGCTGAAGGAGGTGACGAGACGTTTGAGTTTGTTATCGACCCTGAAAATGGAAGCGACGAAGAGGAGAGCATCACTACTGTTGGAGGCACGGGTTCTACAACCCTTACCCTTCCTGAAGGAGACTACGTACTCTCAGAAACAGTTCCAGAGGGTTGGACTCTTCAAACCGTGAGCTGTGACTATGGTTACGGCTATAGCGAAGGTTATGTAGTAGGGAATGACTACCATCTTTATCTTGAAGACGGTGAGACGGTTATCTGTACCTTCACTAACACGAAGGACGGCGTGCCAACCAACACTTCCGAGACGATTGTGGTGAGTGGAGACACGTCTGCAGGCGAGAATCTTCTCGGTTGGCTCTTCAACCGTGACCTCTCGACCCAGTCGCCGTTTGAGTTCAATAACGACGAAGCGAGTATCGGTAGTGGAAGCCTCTTCGTTGAACCTATTACCAACACCATTAACGGTAACAGTGATAAGTTCATCGGCGAACTCTTCCTCCTTACACCCCTAGCAGGAGTGAACAGCATCTCGTACGACTTCCTCATTGGAAGTCCAGATGACACCGTTCCGCATCAGTTCTACATGAACGTCTATGCGAACTTTGGTGTCTCGGATGACGATAAGTTCTACGATTGTCGCTACAACATTGTGCCTTTGGTGGGTTCAACTGGAAGCTTCACCACCGTAACGTTCGATCCGACTCTTGCGTATCCAGTAACTACACACGGCACCTCGCCACATGGGTGTCCAGCCTCACCTGCAGGGATGGATCTCTTGAGCGCAGGCTCAAACATTCGTGTAGTCGCGATTAACGTCGGAGATACTGCAGGGGGTGATACGGGAGTAAGCGGGTATCTCGATAACGCAGTAACTAGTATCACCACCGGCTCAAACACCCATACCACCACGTATGACTTCGAGCCTGAGCCAGAAACACCTTCTGGAGGTGGTGGCGGAGGTGGAGGCCAAGCGCAGGTCTATAACCCTAACGGGGGTGGAGGCGATGATGACGAAGACGGTATTGTTGCTGGTGCAACGACGTGTGAAGCACTCCTCTCAACCTATATGCGTCTTGGACTTCCAAACAACTTGGACGAAGTAATGAAGCTACAGGAATTCTTGAGTAACGAGATGAGCGTTGCTATCCCACTCACTGGATTCTTCGGTCCTGCAACTGATGCTGCGGTGCACTCCTTCCAAAAGAAATATTGGGAAGATGTATTGCAACCATGGTTTGGAATCCCTGACTCAGCTATCAAAGACGCTGATGACTCAACGGGCTACGTGTACAAGACGACAAGATGGAAGATTAACGATATCTTCTGTCCTGACTCTGAAGCATACCCAGCGCTTCCGTAAGGAGACGTAAGGGATCTATAAAAACGAAACCGCCCCCAGTGGGGCGGTTTCGTTTTTATACACAAGATGGTATATTTCCGGTATGTCAATGTTCTCGCATGACACGCCTAAGCCCCACCCAGCCCGTCACGTGTTTTCTGCACAAGGGCTTTCTGCGCTCCTGTTGGTCATCCTTGGAGCGTTTGGAGGCGCAGTGTATGTAGCACAGGAGGCATTTCGTTCAGGACAAATGGCTGCGGTCATCTCCTCGGTGTTAGTTGATCTCACCAATGAAGATCGCGAGGAAGAGAATCTTGGCTCACTGAAGGTAAACCCAGTGTTGGTTGCTGCGGCACAAGCAAAAGCGGAAGATATGGCAGAGAAAGGATACTTCGCACACAACTCTCCTGAAGGCCTTACCTCATGGCACTGGTTTACCGAAGCCGGCTACTCCTTCAGCTATGCAGGGGAGAACCTTGCCGTGAACTTCTCAGACTCAGAAGATGTGACTCAAGCATGGATGGATTCTCCGACACACCGCGCGAACATTATGAACGGGAGGTTTACGGAGATAGGGATTGCTACTGCGGTAGGGGAATACAAAGGGAAAGAAACCATCTTTGTCGTACAGATGTTTGGTACGCCGCGTACGGTTGCTGCTTCTGTCGAGCCTCGAGTAATTACCGAAACCGAAGACCCTGAGGCGATAGCGGTTGCAACCACGGAACCAGAAGATATATCGTTTACCGTCGTTACTGATCCTGAAGTGACTGAAGTCCCCGAAGTACCTACGGTGCTTTCAGGGGAGGGAGATTCCGTAACTCGCTATGCTTCTCCGTTTGAATTGTTAGTTGCTTCCCCTCACGGACTTCTTCGCACTATATACATCGTATGTGCGCTCCTTATCCTTGGCGCTCTTCTTCTTTTGACCCGTCTTGAGATTGCCCACCACCATACCCGTCATGTGGTTGCCGCATCCCTTCTCCTTGTCCTTATGACCGGACTCTTCTTTGTTGCTGACTACTTCGTCTTTACGGATCCGGTACTAGCAACTGCTGTGGGATCATCGTAGCTTGACCACCAGAAAGGGGAGGAGTAGCGTTTGAGAGGAAGGAGCCAATCATGGCTAATGAAAAGCATGATGTTCGTGCACATGCATATTGTGCATACCAAGCCCTAGATCAACGTGTCGAAACGAGCGATATAGCAATGAGCGTACGCTGGGTGAAGGCGGTAACCGCCTTTCTCAAGCTGCCTTTGAAGAACGCCGAAGCGCTCGTTGCCGCTGCCCAAGATACGCCAGACGCCCTTGCTGAACGCAGAGCGTTTGAGGCTCGGGAGAGGCGGGATATAGGGCCACTTGATACTCCTGGGTGATCCCTTTCTACAGCCGCAGGATTCCTCTCCTGCGGCTGTTTGCATTTCCGAGGCCCTTTATATATAGTGTCGAGGACTCCGCTTCGGGGTCTTATTTTTCAAATGGCTACAATCCAACAGCTCACGAAGAAGCGACGCAAGTCGCCAACAAGGAAATCAAAGGTCCTTGCTCTTGGCCGTGGATTCAACCATCTTGAGAACCGCCCTACCTTCTTCTCCTCACCCTTTAAGCGTGGCGTGTGTACGAAGGTAACGACGAAGACCCCCCGCAAGCCTAACTCCGCTATTCGTAAGATTGCCCGTGTCCGCCTTTCAAACGGCATGGAAGTCACTGCCTACATCCCAGGAGAAGGCCACAACCTCCAAGAGCACTCTGTGGTGATGCTTCGTGGTGGTCGCGTGAAAGACATCGGTGTGCAGTACACGGTTGTTCGTGGTCGCTTGGATACTGCAGGTATTGAGAAGCGTCGCCGTGGTCGTTCTCGCTATGGTGCGAAAAAGCCTAAATAACTCCTATGCGTCGCCCTATCAAAAAGCGTGCTCCTCGTACTCCTGACCTACAGTACAAGTCAGACGCTGTCGCGCGCTTTATCAATACCGTTATGTGGGACGGGAAGAAAGATACCGCAACCCGCCTTGTGTATGATGCGCTTGAAATCATCAAAAACAGTGAAGGGAATCCTGACCCTCTTGAGACCTTTGAGAACGCTATCCGCAACGTCTCACCGTTAATGGAAGTCCGTTCTCGCCGTGTGGGTGGTGCAAACTACCAAGTGCCTCGTGAGGTTCCCCAGCAGCGTCGTGTATCCCTATCCTATCGCTGGCTTATTAATGCCGCTCGCGCTAAGAAGGGGAAGCCTATGGCAGAGAAGCTTGCAAACGAAATCTTGATGGCTGCTAAAAACGAAGGGGAAGCAATCAAGAAGAAAGACGACATGCACCGCATGGCAGAAGCCAACAAGGCATTTGCCCACTTTGCGTGGTAAACGAAACGGCGGCCAAAGGCCGCCGTTTTGTACTCTCCGGATCCAGCAACCCTGCCTCTCTACAGAGTCTCAGATGCTTTGCCATATCTGCTTCGGTACGTATACTCCAAAAAGAAGTTGTTTCAACCATATAAAAGGGGATACGATGATCATTATCGATAGCAGCTTCGCCTCCCTCGAGGAGGCTATACAAGGAACCAAAGCGCCGCCGGAGGTTATCAGCACGCTTGCTCTCATCAATGTCGCGTACGTTTCGTTTGATGGCCTCATGCATGCGGGTCAACTCGTTATGCATACGGGCCTCGTTCGGGACGTAGAGGATGCGTTCGCGCTCATGCGCACGCTTCGGTTTCCGATAGCGAAAGTGCGGCCGGTGGTGGTGTATGGATGGGACGATGAAGCTTCGATGGATGATAATAACTCGTCCGGCTTCAATTACCGCTTCATCCTCGACACGAACCGTCTTTCGAACCATTCGCTCGGGTGTGCGCTTGACCTCAATCCAAGGCAAAACCCCTACCGCTCGCGGAGTCAGAAGATTTATCCTTCGGGAGCAGTCTACGATCCGTCGGCGCAAGGTACTTTGCTTGCCGCAGGAGAGATTGTAAGGTTCTTCGAAGACCGTGGCTGGGAGTGGGGAGGAACATGGACTACGGTTCTCGATTACCATCACTTTGAAAAACCACAACCCTAGAAAGGGCGCGAACCAAAAGTTCGCGCCCTTTACTCATTTCCTGCGGGTGAGTCTCTTTCTCAAGTTGTTTCTGTACGTGTCCGTATTGTTCTTGTACTGGTGAAGCGTCAGATCGATGTTTTTACCAGATCGGAACATTCTCCCTTCAGCGTCTATCGCAATCGTAGTCGCGCTTGAGAGTGCGAAGATCTTCTCTCCGAGACTCCACCCACAGAGTTCTTGTACTATCTTGATTTCTTTAGGATTGGTCTCTTCTTTGAGACCGAGCAGTATTAGCGGGTGAAGTAATCCCATACCAAGCTCTCCTTCCTCCTAGACCCTACCACCATTTGCCTTTTCGGCCATACATCAGTATTCTGCGGGTAACGCACGGGCGTGTTTTCTTTTTACCAACCTTGCCCCCTGCTAACCTCATTGTATGCAACGAGATTATCCACTAGAGAAAGTGCGCAACTTCGGTATCGTCGCCCACGTCGACGCGGGTAAGACCACCACGTCTGAGCGTGTCCTTTTCTATACCGGTTCCCAGCACAAGATTGGAGAGGTGCACGAAGGAGAGACTACGACCGACTGGATGGAACAGGAGCGCGAGCGTGGCATTACGATTACCGCCGCTGCTATCACCTGTTTCTGGACCAAGACTGCTGAGAAGGATAAGAAGGATACCTCCAAGAAGTATCGCTTTAACGTGATCGATACTCCAGGCCACATCGACTTCACGGCAGAAGTGAAGCGCTCTATGCGTGTCTTGGACGGTGCAATCGTGGTGTTTGATGGCGTTGCCGGTGTTGAGCCGCAGTCTGAAACCAACTGGCGCTACGCTGACGAAGCGAAGGTGCCGCGTGTGTGTTTCATCAACAAGCTTGACCGTACGGGGGCCTCGTTTGAAGACTCCTACGCTTCTATTCTTGATCGTTTGTCTAAAAAAGCAGTACGTGCCCAGATCCCTATGGGTGCAGAAGGGGACTTTGAAGGCGTTGTCGATCTTCTTTCTATGAAGGCATACACCTTTGCGGGCAAGATGGGTGAGGAAGTTATCGAAGGAGAGATCCCTGCCCAATATCTTGAGGATGCCAAGAAGTATCGCGCGGAACTTGTTGAGCGCATTGTCGAAAACGACGAAGCACAGATGAATGCCTTTTTGGAAGGCAACGAACCTTCTCTTGAAGAGTTGAAAGCAACGCTTCGTAAGGCAGTTATTGCAAACGAGATTTTCCCTGTCTACACCGGCTCTGCTTTGAAAAACAAAGGTGTGCAGCTCGTGCTTGATGCGGTGGTGGACTATCTTCCATCTCCCCTTGATTTGGAGGCAGTCAAAGGAACCAACCCAAAGACTGGTGAGGAGATTACTCGTAAGGCAGATGATAGCGAACCCTTTACTGCGCTTGCCTTCAAGCTCCAGACTGACCCATTCGTGGGAGCCCTTACCTTCTTCCGTGTGTATGCAGGTACCGTATCTGCCGGCTCCTATGTGTATAACGCGAACACAGGTACGAAGGAGCGTATTGGTCGCATTGTGCGTCTTCAGGCGGATAAGCGAGAAGAAGTGGAGCAGGTGTTTACCGGAGAAATTGCAGCCATGGTGGGCCTTAAAGACACCAAGACCTCCCACACGCTTTGTGATGAAGCTAACCCCATCATCCTAGAGCAGATTAAGTTCCCCGAGCCGGTGGTGTCGCTTCGTATTGAGCCTGCAACGAAAGCCGACCAAGAGAAGATGGGTCTTGCGATTCGTAAGCTTGCGGACGAGGACCCAACCTTCAAAGTGACCTCAGATGAAGAAACCGCAGAGACCATCATTTCTGGTATGGGTGAGCTTCACCTTGAGATTCTCGTAGATCGTATGAAGCGTGAGTTCAATGTGACTGCAAACGTTGGTAAGCCGCAGGTGGCATATCGCGAAACGATTCTTGGTTCTTCGGATGTGGAAGGGAAGTACATCAAGCAGACGGGAGGTAAGGGTCAGTATGGCCACGTGAAGATCAAGATGAAGCACCTTGAACCCGTTGACCCAGAAGCAAAGATTGCAAAGAACGTCACGCGTGAAGACCACTTTGAGTTTATTAACAACATCAAAGGAGGTGCGATCCCGGGCGAATTCATCAACCCTATTGAAAAGGGTATTCGTGAAGCAATGACCCGTGGTGTTCTTGCCGGCTACCCGATGGTAGACGTGTCAGTCGACCTTTACGATGGATCCTTCCACGATGTCGACTCTTCTGAAATCGCCTTTAAGATTGCCGCATCGATGGCCTTCCAGGACGGTGCCAAGTCAGCAAAGCCCGTTATCCTCGAACCGATCATGGCCGTTGAGGTAGTGGTTCCTGAACAATTCATGGGTGACATTACCGGTTCTCTTTCAGGAAAGCGTGGCTCAATTGAAGGAATGGAAGATCGCGGTATGAATAAAGCAGTGAAGGCAAAGGTGCCTCTCTCTGAGATGTTCGGGTTTACCACAACCCTTCGCTCGATGACGGAAGGTCGAGGCTCAATGACCATGGAGTTCGACCACTATGAGGTGGTTCCAAACAACGTCGCACAGGACATTATTGCAAGCAGGAAATAAAGCATAGTTTTGTGCTATGAAAAGGCGACCTTTACGGTCGCTTTTTCAGTGCTAGCATTACTACTGGACTACCAGTGGAGGTTCTCCATGCGAGAAGAAATGACTCCAGAGGCGGTTCTTGCCGCTTGCAGTGACTACGCGAACACTGAACGCTATGAATGGTCGTGTGAAGACGGTATTGGAACCTTAGAAATTCCATACGGCTTCTACGAAGAAGCCAAAGCAGTGCACATTCAATCGGTTGATAGGGGAGTAAATATCGTCATACAACTGGCGAAAGATATTCCCCATGCGTTCTACACAAGCACGTTCAAGCTGCATCCTGTGACAGATGGTCGTGTCACGGTGTACGAGGGAGTGCTGAGGTGGTGCGGGACATTTCATTGCGACGTGTTTGCAACCCCCAGTGGTATACAATCCCTCATCGAATGGGCTATGCGTGAGGCGTTCATTGCAGAATCACTGCTTCGTCTTTACTGCACCGAACAGCGTCAAATTCTCTGGCCCTATGTTGTTGGCTTTGGATCAGACTCAGAATTTGCTGCTGAACAATAAGAAAACGCCCCTCCTAGGAGGGGCGTTCGACTTGTTCCATCTTTCGTTCTATATACGCACGCCATGTTCGATAGGAAGAGGTATCCCCCAAGCACAGCGATCAAGATCCACGCAAAAAGAGGGAAGAGAGGATCAAAGAACCAGAACAGAAACAGTAAGATGATGACCCCTAGAAGAGGGAAGAGCCACCACTGTTTTAAGGTGTGCCACAAGGCATTCCCGAGCGCTCCAACGAATGTACCAAAGGACTGCATGAACGTTTCTCCCTAGGGTCAGTTGTAGCAGGTGGTACGGCTCATGGCTAGGGGTTGACCGACCCTACGCCCCGCGGTACCTTACACCTAACGCGGATTGGCGCTCTTTTTATTCACCCAACGATCACACGGTCGCAGGGGAGGTTAAAAGGCGTTTCGCGGATGGGCTACAAACCGAGAAGCGCCTTTTATCGTTTGATATTAGGAGCATTCGCTTATCAACCAGTTATCGATAACTTACAAACGTATGGCAGATGCATTTGATCGCTCAAAGCCGCACATGAACGTAGGTACCATCGGTCACGTCGACCATGGTAAGACGACTCTTACGGCTTCGATTTTGAACGTGTTGAACTTGAACTCTGCTGCAGGCTACAAAGCTCGTGCAGAGAAGATTGAGAACATCGACAACGCTCCTGAAGAAAAGGCGCGTGGTATTACTATCGCGCTTCACCACTCGGAGTACGAGTCGCCTAAGCGCCACTATGCGCACATCGACGCTCCAGGTCACGCTGACTACATCAAGAACATGATTACGGGAGCTGCCCAAATGGACGGCGCAGTACTCGTGGTTGCAGCAACTGACGGCGCAATGCCTCAGACTCGTGAGCACATCCTTCTTGCAAAGCAGGTGGGCGTGCCTCGTCTTATTGTCTTCCTAAACAAGGTAGACATGGTAGATGACAAGGACATGGTGGACCTCGTTGAAGAGGAAATCCGTGAACTCTTGGTCAAGCAGGGCTTTGACAAGGACACCCCTATGATTCGTGGCTCAGGCTTGAAGGCTCTTGAGGCAACTAGCGCCGACGATGAGTGGGCACTCAAGGTCAAGGAACTTGTTGACACGATGGATACCTACTTCCCAGACCCTGTACGCGAAACCGACAAGCCATTTCTTATGGCCATCGAGGACATCTTCTCGATTGAAGGTCGCGGAACGGTAGTTACGGGCCGCATTGACCGCGGTATCGTGAAGGTAGGTGAGGACGTTGAGATTGTTGGCCTCCAGCCAACCGCCAAGACGACCGTTACCGGTATCGAAATGTTCAACAAGCAGCTTCAGGAAGGCCAAGCCGGCGACAACGCAGGTATCCTTCTTCGCGGCACCAAGAAGGAAGATGTGCACCGTGGACAGGTGCTTGCGAAAGCAGGCTCAGTTACCCCGCATACTGACTTCGATGCTGAGGTCTACATCCTTTCTAAGGATGAAGGCGGACGCCACACCCCATTCTTTACCGGCTACAAGCCTCAGTTCTACGTTCGTACGACTGACGTAACCGGAGAAGTAACCCTTCCAGAAGGAAAGGAGATGGTAATGCCAGGCGACACCGTAACCTTCAAGGTTAAGTTGACCGCCCCAATTGCCATGGAAGACCAGATGCGTTTTGCTATCCGTGAGGGTGGTAAGACCGTTGGTGCCGGTGTGGTGACTAAGATTACGGCGTAAGCCCGTTACCTTTACTCGTATGGCAACCGCTGCGAAAGCTCCAAAGAAATCCGCAAAGAAATCTGCGGACGCGGCCGGCGGCGAGCCTAAGCTCCGCATCCGAGTCCGCGCCTACGAGCACAAGATTCTCGACATGTCGGTGAAGCAGATCATGGATACTGCCAACCGCTTCGACGCGAAGATAGTCGGCCCCGTGCCGCTTCCGACCGAAACGAAGCGTTGGACCGTCAACCGCTCAACGTTCGTCCACAAAGACGCACGTGAGCAGTTTGAAATGCGTATTCACAAGCGCCTCATCGATATTCTTTCGCCAAACCCTAAGGTCATTGAAGCTCTCACGAACCTCAATCTTCCTTCAGGAGTGACGATTGATGTGAAGATGGTCTAAAGGACCAAACGCAAAACCGCCCCAATGATCTGGGGCGGTTTTGCGTTTACCCATCAAATATGATGATATGCGCTTGGAAGAAAGGAGGCAGCAATGCCAGAAGAAACAAAGATCCCTGATTCGAAACCCATTGCATCAGGACTTGCGTTTAGTGCACTTGCGCAGACTCGTAACACAGAAGCAACGCTTCGTTGGCTCGGGTTCCAGTTTGCGCTCGGTTTGAATATTGCTGGATTAAGTGGCGTTATAGTATGGCTGCTTCAGCAACCGTCTCAGTTAGTATTACTGTTCCTTCTGGTCACGTGTCTCTGGGCAGTTGGCGGGAATAGAGTCTATTTCACCGTACTTGCTCGCGACGGTAAGTTCATGGGGCTCTGGAACGAAAAAATGATCGAGCTGGAACAGGCAAACAGCATTGATGGCGGTGTGAAGATATTTTCTTCTCCAGAATACTTAGAGTTGAAAGCGAGACGTCCGACTATTCAGGACGTGTTGCGTAGGACCATTCTAACCATTAGCATGGTATGGGTTGGGCACGCTCTTTTTATTGTCGTTCAGCTTGTGTCTTAGAGGAGATCTCTCATGTCATATGATGCACGGCTTACGGCTCTGTTACTTGTCTATGCTGTCGTTGCGCTCTTTTTGATCGGTCGCTCCTTCTTAAGGGGTACATATCAAGACAAGTAGCACTTAAGATACCGCCGTCTCTATATTAGGGACGGCGGTTTGCTTTTACGCGACACATGGCTTTGTCTGCCATTGTGATCATTGTGGGGAGATCGGTGTACTTTCTTGAAGAAACGAAACCCATACTTGCTGTTATTTTCTCTTTCTTCTTAAAAGTGATTTGTTTAAATTTAGACTTGACCTTATCAACTACGTTTACTGCGACACTAGGTGTTGCGTCAAAGAGAACAATCACGAATTCGTCACCACCCCATCGAGCGAGTATGTCGGTTTTTCTAATACCTGCTCGCATGGCTTTTACTACCCGCTTAAGAGTTTTGTCGCCAGTTTTGTGTCCGTACGTGTCATTTATTGATTTGAAATCATCTACATCGACGAACATGACAACGAACGAAAGAATACGTCTTTCTTTTATCGATTTTCTACGAGGTAAGGGATCGAATCTGCGGCGAACCTCACGTATAAACCCACGGCGGTTAAGTGCACCAGTCAGTTCGTCGTAGTAAGCAAGTTTTTCTAGACGAGCGATTTCTGACTCAAGTTTGCGTGCGTCGCTATTCATTCATATAGAGTATATCTCCTTCAGAAAATGATCGAGGTGTTTTTCTACCAACACGAAGAGGTCCGGACGTATAGTCCGGCCCTCTGTATTTGCATAATTTCAGGCATGCCTGTATAGTCCCCAAGTCGCTATGTCCCCTCGGGGACCAATGGTACGGAAGAGGCACCCCTCTAACGCGCTATTGTAGGCGCGCTTTATTTTTACAATGAAATTCATTCTTGCCCGTAAAGAGCGCATGACGCAGATCTTCCAAGAAGATGGAAGAGTTAAAGCTGGCACCCTTCTCACGACGGGCCCTATGACCGTTACGCAGGTAAAGGCTAAGGACGGGAAGGATGGATATGCTGTAGTGCAGGTAGGGTTTGAAGCCAAGAAGCCTGAAAAGGTGAACAAGGCACAGCGTGCAACCAAAGCATTTCGTGTACTCAAAGAATACAAAGTCGATGATGTCGCTTCTTACGCTGTAGGTGGTGAAGTCGCACTCGACACTTTTTCAGTAGGAGATGAAGTACGCGTCGTTGGTACTTCAAAGGGTAAGGGGTTTGCAGGAGTGGTGAAGCGCCATGGTTTCCATGGAGGTCCTCGTACCCACGGTCAAAAACACTCTGAGCGTGAAGCAGGTTCTATCGGCGGAGGAGGTGGTCGTGCCGGAGGCAGGGTTGCTAAAGGTATCCGTATGGCAGGCCGTATGGGAAGTGACCGTGTGACCGTAAAAGGTCTGAAGGTGCTACACATTGACGCAGCAGCAGGCCAGATCATCATTTCAGGCGCAGTTCCAGGCGCGCGTGGCTCGTTGGTTGAAATAATCGCTGCATAACTTTTACTACCATGGCTACCACTAAAAAAGCACCCGCAAAAAAGAAAGCACCCGCAAAAAAGGCGGTAGCTCAGAAAGCAGCACCTACTCTTGAAGCAGGGAAGGGAGAAGCACTCGTATACTCAATGACCGGTGCACAAGCAGGCACGGTTGCTCTTCCTGCAGAACTCTTTGGTGCAAAGTGGAATGCTGACCTCGTACATCAGGTGATTGTGGGAATGCAGGCAAACGCTCGCCCTACGGTTGCACACACCAAGTTTCGTGGAGAGGTACGTGGTGGAGGCAAAAAGCCATGGAAGCAAAAAGGTACGGGACGTGCTCGTCACGGCTCTACACGCTCTCCCATCTGGAGCGGCGGAGGTGTCGCACATGGTCCACGCGCAGAGCGCAGCTACACCGTTAAAATCAACAAGAAGCAGCGTGCTCGTGCCTTTGCTGCACTTCTTTCACGTAAGTATCGTGATGGTGAGGTGGTGTTTATCGACAGCTTCTCGTTTGCTGCTCCTAAGACTGCGGATGCGAAGAAAGCCCTTGCAGCCCTTGCTAAGGGTTCTGGTATGGATGCACTTGCAACTCGCCGCAACCACGCTGCTGTTATCGCGCTTTCAGGAAAGAACGCAAACACTGAGAAATCATTTCGTAACTTCGGCTCTCTTTCAGTGGTTGAAGCACGCAACCTAAACCCTATCGATCTTGCATCCAAGAAGTTTGTCGTCATTGAGAATCCCTCAGTGTCGGTGCCGCTTCTTGCTGCACGACTCACCAAATAACGTATGGCACTTTTCGAAACCAAAAAGAAAGCAGTAAAGAAACCAAAGACCGCATCTTCTAAGAAGGGTGCGTCTGAGAAGGCACTTGCCGACTCACGTCTTGAGAACGTCATTAGCCATCCATGGATGAGCGAGAAAGCGTTGATTGGTACCGAGCGAGGCGTCTATGTGTTTGCCGTTCCTCCTCGCACCACGAAGCCTGAAATTGCACGTGCAATTGAGCGTATGTACAAGGTGGTTCCGGTCAAGGTAAACATCGTGAATCTTCCTGCAAAGCTTAAGCCGATGCGCCGCAAGCGTGGACGTGCTGCACGTGCCGCCCGCCACAAGGCCTACGTCTACCTCAAGAAAGGTGAGACCATAACTTTCTAGTATATGAAGCACTACCGTCCATACACCAAGAGCCGTCGCAACATGACCACCCTTCCGTATAGGGAGCTGTTGTCAGGCGATCGCCCTATGAAATCCCTGTTGAAGGGCAAAAAGCAGCACGCAGGCCGTAACGCCTTCGGTCGTGTTACGACTCGTCACCAAGGAGGAGGTCACAAGAAGCGCTTCCGTGATATCGACTTCACCTACAACAAGAAAGACATTCCTGCGAAAGTGGAAACGATTGAATACGATCCGTACCGTACCGGCTTTATCGCACGCGTCTGTTACGCAGATGGTGAGCGCCGCTATGTGCTTGCGCCAAAAGATTTGAAAGTAGGGAGCACGTTTATCGTCTCTGAAAAAGCAAAGATTGAAGTAGGAAGTCGTCTCCCGCTTGGCAAACTTCCAACTGGAACCTTTGTCTACAACATTGAGATTCGTCCGCTTGCAGGGGCAAAGCTCGTACGTTCAGCAGGCAACTACGCAGAAGTGATTGCGCATGATGCAGGCTTTGCGCAGATCAAGCTTCCTTCTACCGAAGTACGCCGCATCTCAGACAACGCATGGGCTTCTATTGGCGCTGTGGGGAATGAAAACAGCCGTTTGGTGAAGCTTGGTAAGGCAGGACGCTCACGCTGGAAGGGTATTCGCCCTACCGTTCGTGGTACTGCCATGAACCCTGTCGATCACCCACACGGAGGTGGTGAAGGACGTCAGGGACGTGGTCTTCGCCGCGCGAAGAGCCTCTGGGGCAAGCCAACTGGCAAAGGCCAGAAGTCACGCACGCCAAAGAAGTACTCAAACACGTTTATTGTGTCTCGCCGCAAGGTGGGGAAGAAGAACAAGGGACAATAGCATGTCCACAAACGCCCCGCGAAAGCGGGGCGTTTTGGTATACTGCGGCTATGAAGAAACAAAATGGGCATACTAACTGGGCTTTTTTAAAAGCGGTACTTACGGGAGAGAAATATGAACGTGAAAGAAAACTTTCTCCAGAACAGGAAGAGGTGAATATAAATATAATCGTGAGGGAGTCGCAGCGAGATCTTGCTGCGGGAGTTATTGAGTTCTCGCAACTCTTAAGTGCTCAATATGAGCAATCGCAGGAGAACAAAATGATACGCGAAATACGACAGCGCCTACAGGCGGTAACGGAAGAGTCGTTTGATAAAGAGGCGACACTTGGACGCTTAGATGAAATACATCAAGAACACCTTGCGCGCAGGGAGGCGGCGAAGAAGAAATAACAATCACTCATGCCCGAATCTGCAAACCAAAATCCTTTTATCGATCCCGCTACGAACGAGAGTATATTCGGGGAGCCGTACTCTTCAAACGAAACAGTCGATCGTCTTGCACGCAGCGTCGTATCTGCGATTGAGGATGCAAAAGGAGGAGAACCTTCTTTTGAGGGGCTTTCGGTAGAAAAGATGCGCAAGATGGCCACGCTTGCACTTAAGGCTGATGCAAGCAATGTAGAAAAGCGTCATCAACCAGGGAATCGTTTGCGTACCTATGTATTTAAAGACGGTGTCTTAAAAGAAGAAACAGAGAATAAAGAAGTATTGGTGGGGGAGGGACACACTATTTATCGAAACACGGATCCTCTTGTATATCCTGAAGACTGGTCAGTTGAAGCATTGCGAGGAACCCCTGTGCGAGGACACTACGAAGACGACGGGACCTTTGTCGTAGAAGAGAATGGTTCTGAGACGTTGTATAACGAATACGTCACCAGCAACCCTGATCATCCCATGAAGAAATATGGAATTGTTCCGGTTATAGGGGAGTGGACCGAGGGACTCGCACAGATACCAAGCTATCTTGTTCAGATTCCTGAAGGAGTAGGGGAAGTAACGGTGAGAACCAAGGGTGGGAAACTCATCTCAGTTGCTTCCGGAGACTTTCTTGTCGTAGATGATTTAGGCAATGGCAGCACGAGCGTGCAGGCTATAGAGAAAGGGTTTAAGGAGCGCACCTATAAGCCCTAGTAAGTGATAGGGTACATTCCTAGCTTCTGTCCGCATACCATTTTGAGTTTCGGTAAGAGCTCCGTAGAATGTGAGGTAGATCAGAGCAGAAAGGAGGCATCCCCATGCTTGCACCTGATCTTTCACTTGAAACTCTGCGGACGGATTTCTTCGCTACCCTCCACTATCCGCCAGAAACCAAAGCAGCAATCGCACAAGCGGTTGATGCATGGAAGGAATTCCTTGCGCTTCCTGACAACATCAAGAAGCGTTTCGGTTACCTCGAAGACACTGGCAACAGCGGAAGTGGATACGAATTCCCGAGTCTTGCGAAGAAAGACTATAAACACGTCTTTCATACGAAGCTGAAGGATCGTGCGTGGCTCTATGACCAAGCACGGTTCGTCGGACGAGATGAAGCAAAGATTCTCGTTGCCACATCACTTGCAGCAATTGAAGCCGTGCGACCCATGGTTGAAGAATTCTGCAGGCGCCTTGAACGCGAGTTCGATGTGGGTAGCTTTCGTGAGGATTTCCTTGCGGACGTACATGAATCAATCCTTCGTCATCTCTTCTATCCGCCAGGCGCGAGAGCACTTGGGGAAGAGATCGCAGTGCCGCATGCAGACAAGGGTGGCTTCTCGCTTCATAACTGGGAAAGTCATGGAGGTGTTGAGCGTCTGACGACTGATGGGAGATGGGTTCCCTTTCCTGTTGCCGAAGGAGAAGCGGTCGTGTTTGGAAGTTTGAGGCTGCAGCATCGCACCAAAAACGAAGTAAAGGGTCTCTACCACCGTGTCGTTGCAACGGAACGAACCATTCAATACGGCCGGTTGGCGACCGTCTTCTTCGCAAACTTCCGCAACAGTCCCTACTATGACAAGAAGCGGCTTGGTTCAACTCAAGAACAACCGCTTGGTTTCAACTACAACGTGTCGTGGGAGGAGTTTCAAACATACTTCGCGTCGTATGATAAATACGCGTGAAGGTAACGGTCCAGAGAGCAACCTCTGGACCGTTTTCTATTGGTACTCAGCTTTCAATACGGATGAAAGCTCCGAGCGGGGAATACGCGCCTCCTGTGTCCCTATGGCCCAAGGGCCTACCTGATACGGTGAGAACACAATCACTAATACGTCCCCTTCAAGATAGAAGTTCTGGAAGTTCTCCCACATGGGAGTGGTGCCACTCTCCAGATATTCAACGTTTACATTCTCTCCCAACGTTTCCCGTATTTGTTCTCGGGAAATGTCAGAAAGCGCATCAAGATATTCGGAAGCAACAAACAAGTCTCCTATATGCAGTTCGCGTCCCATTTTCTTGTCAAAGGTAAACGTGCGGTAGTAGGCGTTGGGGTGTGCGCCTAACGTATCAGCATAGATGTGATAGACGTAGGAAACGGTGTCAGCACTCTCGTGAAGCGAGTAGTCAACTTCAAGCGTGTACTTACGATCCCCACCAAGACCAAGAAAGGCAATAGCTTCTTCGTCCAGTTCTGCAGTCGTTTCCAACTTAAAGCGTTCCATCTCAGTTTCAACAAAGGTGCGCATTGAGAAGACTGCGACGGCGTTCCCTTCAGTCGAAAGCGGAGTGAGCGAAGGGTAGTATCCATCCATATGATGGTAGTCGCCCGCGTCTTCAGTGTGCAGCTTCTCTACGCTTTCGGCAGTCTCAGGGGTTTCATTCTCTACATGAGGGGTCTCACGACCGAAGAAGAACCAGACGAAGCCTCCGATAATGATGAGGATGATGAGAACAAGGGCGAGTAGGATGGATTTGGGGTACATAGGTCTCATGATACTCCCAGTCCCTTCCTTAAGGAATGATGAAGGAAGTCATAATTTGACACCCCTCTTCAGATAGGATAGATTTTGCCTATCCGCCTAAGGGCGGGTTTTTGCCACTAACGGCAAAGAGCGGATTACAGAAAGGGAATACCGAGCACGTGGACGTATAGCGGTCACATGCTCGGCGACTTTCGTTCTGTCAATTCGTCCCACACACTTACTACCCACATGTCACGATCACTTAAAAAGGGGCCTCACGTAGACGTGAAGCTCATGAAGAAAATCAAAGACAAGAAACCAGCATCTGCTGGGGTTATTAAGACGTGGGCCCGTGCCTCTGCTATCGCGCCTGAGTTTGTAGGGTTCACCTTTGGGGTGCATAACGGCAAGACCCATGTTGAGGTTCTCGTGACTGAAGACATGGTGGGCCACAAACTCGGAGAATTCTCTTCTACGAAGAAGTTCATCCGACACGGCGGTAAGATGCAGAAAGAGCTCGAGCAGAAGAAGAAGGACTCTGAGATAGCAGCAGCAAAAGCTTCAAAGGAAGCTCCTGCAGCCGCTAAGAAATAACGTATGGCTTCTAAAGGACTCTTGAAGAATACGGTTGAAGCAAAGGCGCCTAAGGCAGTAGCGCGTATCGCTACCCACAATCAAGCGCCTCGCAAAGTTCGCCTTGTAACTGACCTTGTAAAAGGGAAGTCAGTGCCGGACGCACTTGCGGCACTTTCATTCTTGCCTAAGCGTGCTGCTGACCCAGTGAAGAAATTGATTGCCTCTGCTGCAGCAAATGCAAAATCAAAGGGGGAGAACCCTAACGACCTTACGGTGAAGTCGATCCGTGTTGATAGCGCAGGCATGATGGTGAAGTACATGCCGCGTGCGCATGGACGAGCCACCCCTATTCGCCGCCGCCGCTCACAGCTTGTGGTCGAGCTTGGCTAATTTCATACTATGACGCATACCGTACATCCATTTGCACACCGCCTTGGCATCATCCGTGATTGGAAGAGTCGTTGGTTTGCGCTTGATAAGAAGAGCTACCGCGAGAACATCAAAATTGATGCGGTACTTCGCGCATACCTCACCAAGAAACTGAAGGGCGCACACGTTGCGGACATTGAGATTGAGCGCACACAGACTGAATTGCGCGTCGTACTACATACTGCACGCCCTGGTCTTGTCATTGGTCGCTCGGGGGAGAACGCAGGAAAGATTCGCAAAGAGCTCTCTGATTTGGTAAAGCGCACGGCGTCTAACCACAATAGAACGGTCAAGTTCGACATCATGGAGATCCGCCAGCCAGAAACCAACGCCTCAGTCGTGGGTCAGATGATTGCAGAAGGTCTTGAGAAGCGCATGCCATTTCGTCGCGTGTTGAAATCAACCGTTGAGAAAGTGATGGCGGTGCGCGAGGTACTTGGGGTACGTATCGTGGTTTCCGGTCGCTTGGGAGGTGCTGACATGAGCCGCACCGAACGCATCATGAAAGGCCGCATCCCGCTGCAGACCTTCCGTGCAAACATTGACTACGCACACACCGAAGCACACCTTCCGTACGGTCAGATCGGCATCAAGGTCTGGATCTACCAGGGCGACACCTTCTCCAAAAAAGAGATGGGTGCTCCTACCTCTACCGAGCCTCGTGCTGGTGGTCGTTCCCGCTAATACTCTTGCTATGTTGTTTCCTAAAAAAGTAAAACACCGAAAGTGGCAGACAGGACGCAAGAGTCCTGAAAAGCTCGCACGCCCTGATACCCGTGGCATCACCGTTGCCTTTGGGTCGCATGGCATGAAAGCAACCACTGCGGCACGCGTAACCTCTAACCAAATTGAGGCAGCGCGTAAGGTGTTGACGCGCGCAACGGGCAAGGGAGGCAAGCTCTGGATTCGTATTTTCCCTGATCGTCCAGTTACTAAAAAGCCCGCAGAAGTAGGCATGGGTTCAGGAAAAGGTGATCCGGCATACTTCGTGTTTGAAGTACGTCCTGGTCGTGTGCTCTTTGAACTTGATGGCGTAGCTGATAGTGTGGCACGCGATGCGATGCGCCGCGCGGGCTCGAAGCTTCCCGTAAAGACTAGTGTCGTCACTCGCTAATACTATGAAAAAACTTTCCCTTACCGATAAGAATCCTGAGGAGCTTGTTAAGCTCCTTGGCGAGAAGCGCGAAGAGCTCCGCAAGCTTCGTTTTGAGGCTGCAGGCGCACGCCCTAAGGACACCAATGCTCCCGCAAAGGTTCGTAAAGACATTGCGCGCATTATGACCGCACTTGGTAACTAACCCGATTTATGACTACTACCACCACCAGACCACAGACCTTCAAGGGCGTCGTTGTAAAGACGGCGATGAAAGACACCGCGACGGTGGAAGTGTCTCGCTACGTCAAGCATCCAAAGTACAAGAAGTATCAGGTGCGCACCAAGAAATACCTTGTGCATGACGAAGGGAATACGGCACAAGTAGGGGACACGGTTACCATCGTTGCGTGCCGTCCTATTTCTAAGATGAAGCGCTTCAAGCTCGTCACCGCATAACCTATGATTCAAGACCGCTCCATCGTTACCGTAGCAGACAACACCGGCGCAAAGATCGGTCGCGTGTTCAAAGTACTCGGAGGTAGTAAGCGCCGCTATGCAGGACTTGGTGATACCGTCATCATTTCTATACAAACGGCAGAGCCTCGTAAGGCCGTAAAGAAGAAAGAAGTAGTGAAAGCGGTTGTCGTGCGTCAGACGAGCGCCTTTCGCCGCGCAAACGGATCCTACATTCGTTTCGACGACAACGCAGTCGTTATTATTGAAAAACAAGGAAAGGAGATGGGACCAAAAGGGAACCGTGTCTTTGGTCCTGTTGCACGCGAGTTGACTGAGCGCGGATGGCAGAACATTGCATCCTTGGCACCTGAAATCGTCTAGCCTATGAAATACAACCGAGGAACCTCACGTAAAAACAGAGAGAAGCACGTTTCAAAGAAGCGTCGTGGATCGGTGCGCCTTCCTGCAATCAAACTTAAAGTAAAGAAAGGAGACACGGTCAAAGTGCTTTCGGGTAAGGACAAAGGGAAGACGGGCGAAGTTCTTCGCGCACTCCCTCGCGAGAACAAGATTGTGGTTGATGGGGTAAACGTTGCAAAGCGCCACCTTAAAAAGACCGGTCGCGGACAGTCAGGCCGCATTGTTGAGCGCCCGATGCCCATTCACGCTTCAAACGTCGCACTTGCTTCAAAGCCTGCTAAGGAAGCAAAGCCTAAGAAGAAGGCTGCATAACCCTCACTACCATGATGCTTTCTAAACAAAAACAACAGACTGCCTTCGACGCCCTTTCGGGAGCGTTTGGCTACAAAAACCGCATGGCAGCACCTCGTATTGAGAAGGTGATTGTTTCGGTTGGGGTAGGTAAGAAGCGTGACAAAGCACAGCTTGCACTTATCGCTGATCGTCTTGTGAAGATCACGGGCCAGAAGGCGTCTTCTCGTCCTGCAAAGCAATCAATTGCACAGTTCAAGGTACGTGAAGGTGAAGTAGTTGGGTACCAAGTCACCCTTCGGGGTGCGCGCATGTATGACTTCCTTGATAAGCTCATTCATATTGCACTTCCTCGTACGCGCGACTTTCGTGGCATCAACACAAGTGCAGTTGATGGTATGGGCAACATGACTATCGGTATCAAAGAGCACACCATCTTCCCTGAAACCTCAGACGAAGATTTGAAAGATATCTTTGGTCTTGCCGTGACAATCGTCACATCAGCTGCTTCCAAAGAAGAAGCACGTGCATTCTTCGATCATCTTGGCGTTCCGTTTAAGAAGTAGGGAAGGAGTTGGTGCGTAGTGAATGCCCCGCCAAGCGGGGCATTCACGTTTGACATATACATATAGTATGATATAGTCTTTTTAGAACGGTAAAGAGGCATCTGTGCTTCTCCCGTTACTGTATGGAGGACTACACTCGTGGTTCTTTCAAAAAATATATTGTTTGCAACAGTGTTCGGTTCGATTGCGTTCGCCGCAACAGGACCCGTGTTTGCCCAAGAAGTGGGCGAAACCATTCTTACGGTTGGCGGGCAGACGGCAAGTGATTTCCCTGACTTCGGAATGGAAGTTCCGGTGGGAGGGGTCACTTTCGATGCCACAAGAAAGCATACGGAGCGTTTCTCTGGAAGCGTGTGGCTGCGTCTTGCGCCCAATGAAGACTGGGATGGACTCGACCCCGTCGCAACCGAGGTCGATGCAACGGGCACTTACGTGGTGTACCAAGGCAGGCGCATTCGAGTTTCAACGACAGGAGGAGTCTATATCTTTCCTGCCGATGACTGGGATGCGACGACATGGACCCTGCAAGGGGCAGTGTCGTACCAGATGAACGAACGCCTCTCATTCTCGGTCGAACACGGCGAATACTTCGCTGGGTTCGAAGAGGGTCGCACCAAAGCCTTCGTGAATGCGTCTTTCCCTCTCGGCAACGAGTTCTGGGGAGACGTGGAGGTGGGTGCCTCGGTACTGCGAGAGCTGGAAACCAACCCCGTATTTCTCGAGTTTGGCGTCTCACGCGATAACTGGCGGATTGCCGCAGTCGGATGGATGAACACTGATGAGGACCCAAACGGAGAACGCGCAAGCGGACTCTTTTTGAAAGCCTCGGCAACACTGTAAAAAGGAAGGCGCGCTTCTGTTTGAAGCGCGCCTTTTTCTATACACCGCACTTTCGTTGACTTCAAGCCGGCGAGGTGTAGTGTCAGGGCTAGCCCTCACCACTATAAGAAAGGAAACGGTGATGAACGCTCTTTGGCTAGTAACACTCTGTGCGTGCATTCCTACGCTTGCACTGGGGCAGGAAACTCCTGTTGCTGTTGAAGGACTCGTTGCCTCATTTACAGACGAGCGGCGAATGATCCCCAGCAGTAGAGACACCCTCACCATTATTGGCATTCGAGAAATCGATCTTCCCTATGAAGCTTTCATGCGTATTCGTGTTGCTGAGGTGGTGGTCACCGAACAAACGGGTATCCGAGGGGAAGAGGCGATGATCACGTATTTGCCGCTCTACCACGCAGGGCCCTTTTCTGTAGGTGCCCAAAACGTGGAGGTAGAGACCTCCTATGGTCTTGGTGAGAGCCTTGAAAATGGGGTAGATGGTCTCAGGTTTGCATGGCGTTGGTAACGGAGGGCGGGCTGCCAAACTGGTAGTCCGCCCTTTCATTGACATGCCCTAGGGGAATTGGTAGTGTGGCAAGACGCGAAAGCGGCTTTTTCTTTAATTATCTCATGGCCAAACGCTCTCAAATCGCCCGAAACGCAAAACGAGAAAAGCTCGTGGCGAAGTACGCTGTCAAGCGTGCGGCCTTGAAAGCTGCCGGTGACTATGAGGGACTTCAGAAACTGCCTAAGAACTCGTCTCCGGTACGTCTTAAGAACCGCTGTTCTCTCTCAGGTCGTAGCCGCGGGTATGTCCGTGCCTTTGGTCTTTCCCGCATTCAGTTTCGTGAACTGGTTCGTGAGGGCAAAGTGCCAGGAGTAAAGAAAGCTTCGTGGTAACTCATTTTCTATACTATGACTTCTGATCGCGTTGGTGACTTTATAATCCGCCTCAAGAATGCCGGCGCTATCGGTAAGGAGACGATTACCCTGCCACACTCCAATCACCTAGAAGCAGTCGCAAAGAAACTTGCGGAGCTTGGATTTGTGGGAGGTGTTTCGGTAGGGAAGAAAGATCCCAAGATGCTTGAAGTAACGCTTGCGTATGATGAGCGTGGCGATCATAAAATTCGTGACGTGAAGCGCGTATCAAAGCCTGGACGTCGCTTGTACGCATCGGCACGTGAAGCACACTCGGTTAAAAACGGTATGGGCGCATTGATTCTCTCAACGCCAAAGGGAGTGCTTTCTGATAAAGAGGCACGCAAAGTACGTGTTGGTGGTGAGACTCTCTTTCACATCTGGTAATTATGTCGCGCCTCGCTAAAAAACCTATCAGCGTTCCTGCTAAAGTCACGGTTACTGCCGTGGACGGAACCCTTACCGTCAAAGGAGCGAAAGAAACCCTCGCTCGCGCCATTCATCCTTTTATCGATATCACGGTCGGTACTGAAGGAGTACAGGTATCTCAAAAGAACAACACCAAGCTTGCTAAGGCGTTGACGGGCACCTTTGCGGCACACATTCGCGCCATGATTTCTGGTGTTGAGACTCCATTCAAAAAAACACTTGAATTAAACGGAGTGGGATACAAAGTAGAACAAAAAGGAAAGGATCTTGTGTTTTCGGTGGGTTTCTCCCACCAAGTAACGCTTACGGTTCCTGAAGGATTGACTGCAACGGTTGCTAAAAACGTGATTACGGTTGAGGGTGCGGACAAGCAGAAGGTGGGGCAGTTTGCTGCAGAAATTCGTGCCGTGAAGCCACCGGAACCATATCTTGGTAAAGGGATTAAGTATTCCGATGAAACCATCTTGCGTAAGCAAGGCAAAAAAGCTGTCTAATTTCCTATGGCTACTCTTTCTAAACAAACATCTCGCAAGCGCCGTCACGCACGCGTACGCGCAAAGATTCAAGGCACGAGTGAGCGTCCTCGCCTTGCGGTATTTCGCTCTAACCGTTTCGTATCAGTACAGGTTATTGATGACGTGAAGGGAGTTACGCTTGCACAAGCACACGGTCGTGAATTCAAAGGATCACTTTCCGTACAAGCAAAAGCGATAGGGGGAGCAATTGCAGAGCGTGCCAAGAAGGCCGGTATCTCTTCGGTGGTGTTTGACCGTGGAGGCTACGCATACGCAGCACAAATCAAAAGCCTTGCTGATGCCGCACGAGAAGGGGGCCTAACTTTCTAATACTATGACTGACACCACTACCATGGATCCCGTTCCCGAAGCAGCAGCAACGCCTGTTGAGACCCCTGCTCGTCCTGACCGACCCCAGCGTGGTCGCGGGGGCCCACGTGGAGGCGGCAGAGGCCGTGAGCGTGCTCCTCGTGAGCGAAGCGAGTTCGATCAGGTGAACATTGAAGTACGTCGTGTTGCTCGTGTGATGGCTGGAGGCCGCCGCTTCTCGTTTAGCGTCACCGTAGTTATCGGAGACCGCAAAGGACGCGTAGGGGTAGGTATCGGAAAGGGAGCAGACACCGCGCTTGCGATTGATAAAGCAGTGCGTGATGCAAAGCGTAATCTCATCACCCTTCCTTTGACCAAGGGCGGCAGCATTCGTAACGCGGTCTCGGCAAAGTACGCATCTTCTGAAGTCACACTTGCACCGTCTCCAGGACGGGGACTCGTGACCGGTTCTGCCATGCGCACCGTGCTTGAGCTTGGGGGAGTTAAGGACATTACCGGCAAGATCCTTTCTCGCACCAAAAACAAACTCGTGATTGCACGTGCTACCATCGCTGCACTCAAGAAACTTTCCTAATATGCAACTCCACACCCTTAAAGCAAAATCAAAGCGCATCACCTCGGCAAGAGTAGGTCGTGGCGGTAAGCGTGGTAAGACCTCAGGACGGGGCACCAAAGGCCAGAAGGCTCGTTCAGGACGCAAGATGCGCCCTGAGATGCGTGATCTTTTGAAGAAGATTCCAAAACTTCGTGGTCACGGTAAGAATCGCGCACGCACCGTGCGTATTCGTACTCCGTATGCGGTGGTAAATCTTGCAGCACTTGAAGCAATGTTTGACGCAGGGGCAACTATTACTCCTGCAGCACTCGCAAAGGCAGGACTCATCAAGACCCGCGCAGGACGCTTCCCGAAAGTGAAGCTTCTTGGTACCGGCACCCTTTCAAAAGCACTTTCGATCTCAGGTGTTACGCTTTCTGAAAGTGCCAAGAAAGCAATCGAGAAAGCGGGTGGCTCAGCCCTCTAATATATGACCAGCCTTGTACTTCGTAAGGCTAAACTCATCTTCGGTGATCCGGTCATCCGAATGCGTCTGTTGTTTGTACTCATTGCCTTTGCACTCTTTCGTGTACTTGCTGCCGTTCCTATTCCAGGAGTGAACGAGGTGGCACTTGCGCAATTCTTCCAGAACAATGAATTCTTTGGTCTTCTCTCTCTTTTCTCAGGAGGCGGATTTGCAACCCTTTCGTTAGTGATGCTTGGTGTGGGTCCCTATATCACCGCATCCATCATCATGCAGCTTGCAACTGTTATTTTCCCTGCCGTAAAGCGCATGTATAGCGAGGAAGGGGAGGCGGGTCGTGCCAAGTTCACCTCTATTTCTCGCACCCTCACGGTCCCACTTGCAGTCCTTCAGTCGGTTGCGTTTCTTACCCTTCTTGAGTCTCAAGGAATCATTTCAGCCCTTACTCCTTTTGAATTCATCACGAACGTATTCTTGGTCTCTGCAGGTTCCATGCTTCTTATGTGGATCGGTGAACTTATTACGGAATACGGCATCGGCAACGGAGTCTCTCTCATCATCTTTGCCGGTATCGTTGCGGGAGTACCTGCAGGCCTCTCCCAGCTTCTCTTTACGGCATCAGCCGCTAACATCCCTGCGTACCTAGGGTTTGGTCTTCTTGCGCTTGTTGCAACCTATGCGGTCGTAACGGTTTCAGAAGCTGAGCGCGCTATCCCTATCGCGTACGCACGTGCGGTGCGAGGTGCGGCGATGACTTCGGGCGCTGCTACCTACCTTCCTATTCGCGTCCTTCAAGCAGGGGTGATTCCCATTATCTTCGCACTCTCGTTACTCTTGCTTCCTCAGATGGCATTGACGGGTCTTGCGGCTGCAGGCTTCTCGTGGGCAGTGTCTGCAAACCTTGCCTATGCGGCCTTTGCGGCAAACCCATGGGCAAACGGCGCGGTGTATTTCGTACTGGTGGTCATGTTTACCTACTTCTATACCTCGATCACGTTTGAACCACACAAGGTTGCAGAGAATCTTCAGAAGACGGGTGCCTTTGTCCCTGGAGTACGTCCTGGTCGTGAGACGGAAGCATATATTGGAAGCGTCGTAAATCGTATTACCTTGCCTGGGTCCTTGTTCCTAGGCGCCATTGCGGTGGTGCCATTTGTTGTACAAGGCTTGACCGGCATCTCTGCCATCCTTATCGGTGGTACCGCGCTCCTCATCGTCGTGACCGTACTCCTTGACCTCATCCGCAAAGTGGATGCGCAGACCTCGCTTCGTGAATACTAGAACCTCCCGTAGGGGATGATAGAGTGAAGTGCATGCAACCGAAGACTATTTTTTTCATAGGTAAACCAGGCTGCGGCAAAGGCACGCAGACCAAACTCTTAGCAGCACGTACTGGCTGGAATGTCATTGCTGCAGGAGCGCAGTTTCGAGAGATTGCACAAGACGATACGCCTGCAGGACGAAAGACCAAGCATGATATCGATCAGGGGTTGTTGATGCCGCACTGGTTTGCGATGCATTTGTACCTGAAGGGACTCTTTTCTCTTCCTTCTGACGCCAACGTGATCTTTGATGGGTTTAATCGTAAAGAACCAGAAGCACAACTTATTATCGAATCCCTCAATTGGCTTGAGCGATCCTTTTCCGTAATACACATTCGGGTTTCTGATGAAGAAACGAGAAAGCGTCTTGAGCTTCGTAAGGATGTGCAGGATAGGGCGGATGATCACTCGGTTGAAACACGCCTCGAAGAGTTTAATGAGCATACTAAGAAAGCAATCGCTTTGTTTGAAAGCCAAGGTGTTTTGATTGAAATCGACGGGGAACAAACTCCTGAAGCAATTGCAGAGGATATTGTAAAGGTACTTGGCGTCTAAGTCATGATTGTACGAACCCTCAAGGAGCGTGAAGGGATTGTTGAGTCAGGACGAAGACTCGGGGTGATTCTCGAGGAGGTGGCAAAGATTGTGCGTGCGGGTGTTTCAACTGCTGACCTTGATACACTCGCTGAGCGCCTGATTCGTGAAGGGGGAGATGTTCCTGCTTTTTTGCACTACACCCCCGAGCGCGGGATGCGTCCGTATCCTGCGACGCTATGTGTATCGATAAACGACGAAGTGGTGCATGGTATTCCAAACGAGGCGCCGCGTATTCTTGAAGAAGGCGACATGGTCTCTCTAGATCTAGGACTCATTCATAACGGGTTCGTATCTGATTCTGCGATCACGGTTGCGGTTGGGAAAACCGACACTGCATCCTATGAACTCATGAACGCGACCCAAGAAGCGCTTGAAGCTGCTATTGCTGCAGCGAAGGTAGGGAATCGTATTGGAGATATTTCGTATGCTACTGAGTCTGCGTTTAAGGGAACAGGGTTTTCGGTAGTCAGGGAACTAGGAGGGCACGGAGTAGGGAACTCGGTACACGAAGAGCCATGGATTGGGAACACCGGAAAGAAGGGAACGGGGGTAGAGATTGTTGAGGGGATGGTGCTTGCGCTTGAACCCATTGCAAACCTAGGCAAGGCAGGGGTGATGCTTGCGCCGGATGGGTATACCTACCGCACCAAAGATGGCTCACGAAGTGCGCACTTCGAGCACACCATTCTTATTGAGAAAGAAGGAACGACCGTGCTTACGCGTCGTCCCAGCGAGTATTGACAAAAACCCTGAATGTGTAGTACACTGAGTGCCAGTTCTTTGCTATTCAATCTTTCGGTTTGCCATAGCAGAAAGCGGCTTATTCGTAGGCCTCTCCCTGCTATGGCAAACCCTCAACACGAGGAACCTGGCAAACAGAAAGGAACACCCCGTGAACAACGGAAACACCCTTTCGCTTGACCAACAAGCGAACTTCCACGCGGCCGTGCTCAAAGCCCTGCCGCGCGACATCGACCCCGATGTGGCTCGCAAATGGGAGAAGAACGGCAAAGCCCTCACCAAGGCGTTGCGCGATGTTCTGCTCCCGTCCGAAGAAGCGACTGTTGTTTCAGGCTCGCGCATTATCGACTGCGACGCCGACCCGTTCGTGCCCGAAGGCTGGAAGGTCGAGGAGCACAAGCAGGGCGGTCAGTTCGCCTTCGACCCGTCCAAGGTGGAGTTCTACCTCTCACCCGAACAAAAGGACGGCAAACGCATCGTGGGTAACTCGCTCCGCAAGGAACTTGCCGACAAGCCTGTGATGAACGCCAATGTGCTGGACTTCTTGCTCGCCAATCCTGACCTCATTCCCGAGGATTGGAAGAAAGATGGCGCTGGCAACACCCGCTACATCTTCTTCTGGGGGACGGTCTACCGCCGCCGCGGTGGCTTCCTGTGCGTCCGCTGCCTCTACTGGGACGGCGACAGGTGGCGCTGGGGCCGCATCTGGCTCGTCAGCGACTGGGGCGGCGACGACCCTGCTCTGTTGCGTGCAAGTTGAACTGGGTGCTTTGAACCTCGGGCTTCTTTTGTCCTTGGAACTTTGCACTTTGACCCGCGCTCTAAAACAGCGCGGGTCTTTGCTTTGTTATACTCGAAAAAGGCGGTAGGTGAATACGCGGGCGATTACGGTTTTCCGCTACCGAGGCCAGTGCGCGTACGTTGAGAGCGTTCCCGATTACGGTTTGGAACGGAGTGGCGCACGAGGCGCTACAAAAGTAGAAGATACTTGGTGTGGGATGCTATGCGAGTTTAGCTCGCGAATACGATACAGCTCCGAGAGTATTCGAGGGGCAGTGGTACGGACGGCATTCCATACGAACCGCAACCGCGATGGCAACCTGTACGTCCGCTACCTCTACTGGAACGGCGACAGGTGGAACTGGAGCAACAACTGGCTCGACAACGACTGGAACGGCAACAACCCTGCTCTGTTGCGTGCAACTCTCTTCACTTCTCAACCCCGCTAACTGCGGGGTTGAGTTCTGGTTAGCTGGCCGTTCCACCCACCGAGCATTTTGCCTATCTCCTCTACTTTCAAGGAGAGCAGGCCGTACTTATTCGTGTCGATAGATTTCGTCTCCCATAACACCATCAAGAGCACCTTGAGCGTATCTGTCTTTCGTATCGCCGCGCGGACGTAGGGGTGTTTTTCCTCCCGCGAGAGAAAACTCGCCGATGCTATCATTTCCATAATCTCAATGAACAATGTATCAATGCGCTGACCGAGTGAATGCCTATGGAGTTTGGGCAGGATTTGATAAAACGCATACCACTGAAGGTACGCTGCTTTTACGCTCTGTAAAAGAGGCAGGAGTCGCTGGGGGGGGGTTAGATTTATGGTCAAGAAACTCACTCATTCCTACGAGAATATCATCTCGCTCGATAATCTCCTCGAAGCGTGGCGCGCGTTCGTGCGCGGCAAGCGAAAGCGCAAAGACGTGCAGGAGTTCGAGTTGCGTTTGATGGATAACGTCCTCGCGCTCCACAAGGACTTGCGAGAGAAGACCTACATTCATTCCGACTACGAGGCATTCAACATCTCCGACCCGAAACCCCGCAGTATCCATAAAGCCAGCGTCCGCGACCGTCTCCTGCATCACGCGCTCTATCGCATCCTCTATCCCTTCTTCGACACCACCTTCGTCTCTGGTTCGTACTCGTGCAGGAAGGACAAGGGAAGCCATAAAGCGCTCGACCGCTTCACTGCTCTTGCATACAGCGTCTCGCGCAATCACACGCGGACCGTTTGGGTGTTGAAATGTGACGTGCGTAAGTTCTTTGCCACAATCGACCACAAGCGCCTCGCCCGCATACTTGAAGAGCGTATTGCCGACACCGACATACTCTGGCTTCTCTGGAAAATCGTGAGCAGCTTCCACGCGAAGCAAGAAGGAGTAGGTCTTCCGCTCGGGAACCTCACCTCACAGATCTTGGTGAATATCTATATGAACGAGTTTGACCAGTTCGTGAAGCACGCGCTCAAAGTAAAAGCGTACGTCCGCTATGTTGACGACTTCGTGCTTCTATCGACGGATAGGACGGAGCTGGAAGGACTGCTGCCGCGCATAGAAAAGTTCTTAGAAAGCGACCTGCACCTTGCGCTTCACCCAGATAAGGTTTCGATACGCACGGTGGCCTCGGGTGTTGATTTCCTCGGGTGGGTGCATTTTCCTGACCATCGTGTTTTGCGAACAGCAACGAAACGAAAAATGCAACGGCGTCTTCAAGAAACAAGTAATGCACAAACGACAGTTAGCTCCTATGAAGGTTTGTTATCCCATGGTAACGCTCGAAAGCTGAAGGCAAACCTTTCCGCAGTTCCCTAAAATAATGAGACATGGTACTGTGCCTACATACAAGCCCTAGGGCCCTTTTTCTTATATATGGCACACCCACACCCCTCAAAAGAACGCTCGTTCGTAATCTTGAAGCCTGACACGGTCCAGCGCAGCCTTATCGGCGAAATCATCCAACGCTTTGAGCGTGTGGGGTTAAAGATCACACACTTGTCGTTCAAGGTGCTTGATCAAAAGCGTGTGAATGAGCACTACGGCAAACAAGATGAGTGGTATCTACGAAAAGGGCAGGGCATCATTGATGACCGTACGGCACACGGACTTCCGATTGAAAAGGATGCACTGGAATACGGCAAAGACATCATTCGTGTGGTTGAGAAGTACATGATCTCAGGACCTGTTGTGGTGATGGTCTTGCAAGGGAACCAAGCGGTGGCGGTGGTTAAAAAGCTTGTGGGGTCTACCGAACCAACGACTTCAGACGTAGGTACTATCCGTGGTGATTACACCCTCGACTCGTATAGCGTTTCTGCGCTTGATGACCGTGGCATTAGAAACCTCATTCACTGTTCGGACTCTCCAGAAGAAGCAGAGCGTGAGATACAACTGTGGCTGAAGCCCGAAGAGCTTTTGAACTACCGTGTGGTACAAGAACAGATCCTCTACGACGTGAACTTGGACGGAATACTGGAATAGGGTTTATCCACACGATCTTCATACAGGGAGAGTATACTTATACCTAGGAGTCATTCCTTAAAACGCAACTACCTACCTTCAGGGATTCTTATATCTGCTTCTTCTGGTGCTTCGGCCGACGAAGAGCATGCGGAAACCCACGTGGCACACACAGTTGCCGCGACGGGGTGGCTCCACGAAAGCATCCGCTCTAAGGCGGATTTTTTCGTGGTAGCATGTCGAAATCATGCGTGTTGCTTGGCTTTTCTCTGCACTTTTGTTAAGCGCCCTTCTTGCGCTTTTTCATATACACGCCCTCGAGACGTTCTTGTACTGGAAGAACGTATGGCTTGATGTGCCGGTGCATTTTCTTGGAGGACTCACCATTGGCGTCTTCTTGGTTGGGTTTTTGGTACGTTTCCGTCCCGTATGGTATGTACTTGGGGCAGTGGGAGCGATAGGGGGATGGGAGGTGTTTGAGTACCTGTTTGGTGTTGCAAGAGAATCCAATTATGTCTTTGATATGTCCCTTGATGTGTTGATGGGAGTGCTCGGAGTGATGGTGGTGTATGGTGTTGCACGTCTCACGCTATGGCGACGCTAAGACTCACGTTGTATGGGGGTGCTGAGAGTGTTACCGGCTCAAGCTTTCTCGTGGAGCATACCGAAACCGGAGGCACCCTTCTTATCGACTGCGGCATTGAGCAAGGCAAAGACTACTCAGAGCAACGAGCATATGCAGACTTTCCCTTTGACCCGAAATCACTTGATGCACTCGTGATTACGCACGCGCACCTTGACCATGTGGGGCGCGCTCCCCGACTTGTTCGCGAAGGATTCAAGGGAAAGGTATATATGACCCCTCCTACGAGAGATCTTGCGGAAGAGATACTGCGGGATAGTGCAGACATCTTGAAAAGAAACGCACATGATCACGGACTTCCTCCTTTGTACGAAGAACAGGATGTGAACGCTTTTCTCTCGCTTATAGAACCTCTCGAGTATCGTGTGGAGCGCGACCTAGGGTCGGGTCTTTCCCTCTATCTTCGCGACACAGGGCATATCCTAGGATCTGCAAGCGTGCGCGTAAAAGCAGAAGACGGCACGGCGCTTGCGGTTACGAGTGATATTGGAAACTCACCAGCACTACTGTTACCTGACGCAGAACCCATTCCAGACGCAGATGTCGTACTCATGGAAAGTGTGTACGGGGATCGTGCAAACCCTGAGAAGGCACACCGAACGAAAAAGCTTGAAACCACCCTTCGTGCAGCAATCAAGAAAGGGGGTGCCATACTACTGCCTTCGTTTTCCATAGAGCGCACCCAGCTCATGCTCTATGAGATAGGGGAGTTGATGGATACCGGAAAGATTCCAAAGACGCCAGTATTTCTTGATTCTCCTCTTGCCATACGCGTTACCGACATCTACCGCACATGGGGAGGGACGTATTTCAACAAAGAAGCACGCGAAGAAGCAAAAGATCACGATATATTCCGCTTTCCGTTTCTTAAAACAACGCTCTCGCGTGAGGAATCAGACTCAATACGTGCGGAAGGGAACCCGAAGATCATCATCGCAGGAGCCGGTATGAGTCATGGTGGGCGTATTGGTAAGTGGGAGCATATCTATCTGCCTGACCCGAAAACCACCCTTATCATGGTCGGGTATCAGGCTCCAGGATCCCCTGGGCGCCGCCTCCAAGACGGAGCACGCACCGTACGCCTTGATGGGCGGGAAGTACGAGTACGAGCGAAGATAGAGACCTTGTACGGGTGGTCAGGACACGCAGACCGCGATGGACTCCTATCGTTTGCGCAATCGTGTCTTCCACGCACGAAGACTTTCATTGTGGGTATTGGAGAACCCTCATCCGCACGGTTTCTTGCGCAACGCATTCATGGGTACCTTGGTACAAATGCGATTGTTCCAATGGAAGGACAGTCGTTTCTTATCACCAAGGACGGTGCTACGTTTGAATCCTAGGCTATTTGTTTACTATATTTATGGCAATGGAGAAGATAATCGCAAAAGTCTGTGTTTCGAATCATTTTGATGTGCACCAAGATTGGGAAAATCCAATACCTGGGTTCTTCATTCTTGCTTCTCGCGACACATCGAAAAAAACAATAACTGAGTTTTCAGACGAGGAGCTATTAGAAATGATGCAAATCTTAAAGAAAGTACGAGAAGTAATGCGACAAGTATTGGGTATTGAATCCATTCAGATTTATCAGAGCGAAAAAACAGAACACGGTTTCCATATCTGGATATTCCCTCGCTATCCGTGGATGGAGCGGTTTGGAGAGAAGATTCAATCAATTCGACCAATCATGGAATTCGCTAAGGAAACTATGATGACTGACGATATACTTGTAGAAACGAAAGAAGTTGCTGAGCGGGCTCGAGCAGCTCTAGAAGGGAAGGTGTAAACTGTCTCTATGAGTATCAATTCAGCCCCTCAAGACGATGCAAGGAGAAAAGAGGAAGAGCGTAGAAGGAACGCACGTCTTGCGGCGCACAAACAACGTGATAACAATCCAAATATGAGGGGATGGCTTGAACGGATGGAAAATCAACAGAGAAAGTCATCAAAGCCATTTGAAGAGCCGCTGTCAGAGTAAACAAAAGCCCCGCATCGGCGGGGCTTTTGTTAGCCAATCTTGGCAAGCATTCGTTTGAAAGCCTCAGGGTGATCTTTCGCAAGAGTAGAAAGTACTTTGCGATCAAGCTGGACTCCTGCTTTCTTAACGCGAGCAATGAAGGTGCTGTATGAACCCGCATCGTTTTCACGAAGTGCTGCATTCAAGCGGACAATCCAAAGCTGACGGAAGTCGTTCTTCTTGTCGCGGCGTCCTGCAAAAGCATTACGACCTGCGTGTACCAACGATTCATTTGCAGCACGCTCCTTTTTCGAGCGACCATGGCGGTACCCTTTGGCACGCTTCAAAACGTTTCGGCGGCGCTTTAATGAGGTGACTCCTCCTTTTACTCTCGGCATAGTAGGGAAACTAAAGGGTTACTAAATTACTTCCCGAGGAAGCGACGGGTAATACGTTTGTTCAGCACGAGCGCTACGGTGCGTCCTTTGGCGCCTTTGGTGCGCCCGCGCTCTTTGGCATTGAAATGGTTCTGACCCGGCTTTCTCGAGATGAGCTTGCCGTTTCGGGTTACCTTGATGCGCTTGGTGTAGGATTTATTGGTTTTCATGGGTTTCTTTTTCGGCTCCAGACTTCTTCTCAGTTGCCTTCGGGTCTCGCTCTACAATCCCTGCAAAGCCTTTAGGCGAGCGGGTGATGGGTTCTGCAGTGCGATACGCGTAGGGAATGAGAAGAAGGAACTTCTCGAGCCTTGTCTTTAGGAACGCCTCGTCCATGCCTTTATAGCGGCCCTTCAGGAAGAGCTCCGCGCGGACGCGGTGCCCTTCGGCAAGCCATTCGGCTGCCTTCTTGGCCTTAAGACGCATGTCGTTTTCTCCCGTTCCGACCTTTATCTGGACCTCCTTGGTTTCAGACACTTTGGCCTTGGCACGGGCGGCACTTTCCCTCTTCTTCGACTCGTATTGGAATTTACCATAATCCATGACTTTCGCAACGGGAGGGACCGCGTTTGGAGAGATTTCTATGAGGTCGAGCCCCGCATCTTCGGCTGCCTGTAGGGCAGTATCAAGGGAAATGACGCCGAGATTCTCGCCGTCCTTTCCTATGACGCGTAGCTCGCGGGCGCGAATTTCGCGGTTTATTCGAATCTTTTCAGTAGTACTCAAAGCGTAGTGGATAGGACTATACCACGTAAAAAGGGGATACGGAAGCAGCGCACCCCAGTATGGGGTGCGCTGCAGTCCTTGGGTTACATCGCTCCGTTAGTATCAGGAGGAGTCGTGGAGGCGTCTGATAGGTCCTCGCTAAACTCGCGCAAGATAGCCGCAAGCTCCTCGAGAGCCTCTTCACATTCTGTGTCGTTACGTTCTGGACCTTGGCACTTGATCTGCATTTCTGCACGTACAAGCGCAATCTCTTCGTATCCTTCCGAGAGCACTTCATCCATTGTTGGTTGCTTGTTTTCCGCTTGATACCACAAGATACCCGCTAAAAGGATGACGGCAATGGCAAGTACGCCTGCAACGGTCCATCCTGTCTGTGTTTTTTGATCCATGTCATGAGGTTATGAATAAATCTATTACCCAGTATGGCGAGGTCCTCATGAAGAACAGATGAATACCCCTCCTTGGGAAATAACTAATTTTTAGAGAGGCTGCTGCGAAAGGTTAGAACCTCCAATCCGTTAAGACGCGCCAACACTAAAGGCCTCTTTCGAGGCCTTTAGTGAAACTGGGTGGAGGTGGCTGGCCGACATTAGAACATTAAGCAGAGCAACAAACTTCCTATCCGTAGTAGACGAGTGGTAGGGAAGTAGAGAATGAGAAAGCCAATCGGTGTAATCAAAATGAGGACAGATGCTTCGAGAGATTAGAACCACTAATCTCGAACAATAACTTTTGTACCAAGCGGAGCCCAATCATAAAGCACGTGAGCGGTATCGAGAGGAAGATTTACGCATCCGTGCGACCATTGCTTCCCAAACTCTGCGTGCCAGTACGCTCCATGAATAGCACCACCTTCTTTCGTGAAATACATATTCCAAGGCACGCCGGGGAGGTCATAATACTGATCGCTTATGCCTAGCAGCGGACCCTGCATGTATCTGCTCGGTGTTTTTCGGTAGATGCTAAAAGTTCCACGAGGTGTAGGGGTGAGGTCAAGTCCAGTTGATATGGCAGTTTCCACAAACAGCATGTCTCCTTCGTAGGCGTAGAGTTTCTGCTCAGAACGATCAACAATGATTCGCTTCTCTGGGGGAATCAGTCCCAACTTCTCTCCTGCTTGCTGGAGAAGGGCAGGGAGAGGTTCTTCTTGTTCCTGCATTCCTGTGTCAGTAAAGCCACGAGCGTAGGTGCTTACGATATACCAATCCTTTCCTATGCGTTCTGGGTAACGAATCCACTCATTAAAGACAACCTTGTACCAGATGTCGCCGTCCTCGTCAGTAGTAGTGGTTGTTGCAACAGCGAGTATGACTCCATTTCTAAGTTTTGCTACTGCAGGGAAGGTGCTTCCCGCCCCAGAACGAACATTCACACACTCACTCTCAAAGTGTGGTCCACAACTGTCTATGACTTCTATGTAGTTGACCAGTTCTTGCTCTGGCGTAGAGGACGCTACTGATAGAGGGGTAGGTGTTTTTTGGTCTAAAACTGGCTCAATGGGATTTGTAGACAGGCTCCATACCGCTAAGATACCTACTGCAACGACTACTGGAATAGTGTGGAGGAGTTTTACCCGCATACCGTCATTCTAAGTCATAAAGGGAGTAGACTATATATAGATTTTTACCTATAACCATTTTGCTATGGCAATAAAAAAGCGAACTGCATCCACAAAGAAAACTGCTCGGAAGAAGCCTGGTACTACAGGAGCTGGGAAGTTTTATCACATTGAAGTACGACGCAAGGGACAGTTTACCTCTTTCCGTACACAGGACGTTGGGAAGAAGAATGGTCTCGAACGCATTGCGGGCCGTCGTTCAAGCGGAAGTTGGGCAACGGCTACTTGGCTTGTTTCTAAGAAGAACGCTCATGTGAGTGCAAAGGGAGAACTCGTCATTGATGATAAGAAAGAGAAGGCGGCACTTGCTAAGGCATTACGCGGCAAGATAACCCATGTGAAGGGCGATATTTTTACGGCACGTCCCGTAAAGAATGTAGCAGAGAAAGCAAAGCCAACGCCCGCAATGAAGAGAGCTCAGATGAAAAACATCAAGAAAGCACAAGCTGCTCGGAAAAAGCGCTAAAGAGATATTTCAGTAAAGGTTTTGTCAGCGCCGAATCCATCAGTGAAGTCGCCCCAGCGTACCCATGTTGGTGTGAGTTTGTAGAAGGCAATTGTTCCTGCGTCTAAATGTGTGAGCGGTGCGAAATGTGTGCCGCGTTCCATAATTTTGTCTGAGAGCTTTTGTATTACATCATTGATAGTGGCTGTTTCGGTCAAATCTGCAATTGTTCCTTCTAGTTGAATTGTTTGAGGTGTGTCTTCTGAGGAAACCACAAACGCGCCATGAACATCTTGGGCGATGTCTTCTATTTTTCGAGTACCTGTCAGTGTGCAGAAGTACACACCAAATGAATCGTCCGCCGAATAATAGACCGTCCGAGCCCGTGGGGTTCCTTCAGGAGAGAGGGTGGCAAGTACGCCAACGGCGTGACTTGTAAGGAAGGAGGTTGCGGCTTTTTTCTGTTCTTCAGTCATGCCTGCAGTTTACCCTAGAAGTGGTGCTACCATGAGGGTATGAAAGGCTTCGTCACCAACATCGAGTCCCTTACCCTCGAAAATGAGGATTTCCGCCGTGTCCTCTATACCGCCGAACGCTCCCAACTGGTGGTTATGTCTATTCCTGCTAGGGACGATATTGGCGAAGAGATCCACGATGTCGACCAGTTCATACGCATCGAGGAAGGGGAAGGACAGAGCGTGCTTGATGGTGTTGAGCGTGATTTAACTGACGGCTCAGTAGTCGTTATTCCTGCTGGTGTTCGACATAACATCAAGAACATCTCGGCAAGCGATGCGTTGAAGCTCTATACACTCTATTCTCCTCCGCACCATAAAGATGCAATCGTTCATAAAACGAAAGCGGATGCCCTTAAAGACAATGAGCATTTTACAGGAGAAACAACTGACGACCTCAGCACATGAAACTCAACCATCTAGCAATTCCGTATCTCGCTATTCTTGCGTTCATGTTCGGGGGCATTCTAACGAGCGGAGGTATTGACTGGTATCACACGCTTACTCTCCCATCGTGGAATCTTCCAACAGGAATAATTGCTCTTATTTGGGCAGTTATTTATGTGTGCGCTGCGTGGTCGCTCCTCATTGTTTGGAACAAGACTGTACATGACAAACGATTCACATTGATTATGGGAGGGTTTGCACTCAGTACTCTTCTCAATCTCGTGTGGAGTATTGTTTTCTTCCAACTGCATTTGCTCGACATGGCAGTTTGGTGTGCCATCGCTCTTGGCATCTCAGTTCTTGTATTGATGTTCTTGGTGTATTCGCGCTCTCAAAGGGCTGCACTCCTTCTCCTTCCATATACGGTCTGGGTATTCTTTGCTGCTTACTTGAATTACGCGGTCATGGCACTTAATTAGAAAACCGCCCATGAAGCGGTTTTCTAATATTCCATATATTTCTATATCGGTGGAAATGGATATCCAAGGTTAGAACCTCATTACTGGAAAGCAGAGCCTCACATTTCCTACAAGTAGTGGACAGTTGGTAGGGTATCAAAATGAGTAGAGGCTAATCAATCAATACAAATGTAGAACTCGGACGCTTTCAGATTAGAACCTACTTCGATTTGCTATTTACCGATTCAATCGACTAAGAATTTCTTCCATCTGATTTATCTCCTGTTGCTGACTAATAATAATGTTCTCGCACAGCTGTTTGATTTCAGGGTCAGTGATTTTTGCCTTCTCACACATGAGGATTGCCCCTGAGTGATGAGGAATCATAGACTGGAGAAAACCCTTGTCTCCAACACCCGTCTGGAATCGAATGAGTAAGAATGAGCCCACGAGGAGGATAAGGCCGAAAGAAATAACCATCACATTTAATTTCTTGTCCCTGTACATCATTCCCATAAGAAGTATCTCAAGAATGAGCATCGGCGCGGTCATAAGAGCGGCCATGTAGACGAAGTTAATATTCGGAATAACGTTCGCAAAAGTATTTACCATCGCGAACATGAGGAAGAACATTGCGATTAGGTGAAGTCCGGCCATTAGAGCCAGCTTGCCGTACGACGTGTCTTTGGGGGTCATAAAAATGTATGTGCCGTGAGCTAGTAATACCTAGAAGTAGTGTACCTTTTGTCCACAAACAATAGGTATAGAATGAGTGCATGACCGAGCAGATACAGAAGATTGGTTCCTGGGGGACGCTACTCCTTGTGCTTGTAGTTCCTCTTCTGATGCTGTTTCTAATGGCCATGCCTATGGACCATGCAACCGGCGGATGTCCCTTCATGCAAGGCGAGACTTCACTCTGCCCAATGTCAGTCTTGGACCATATATCGAGCTGGCAGAATACGTTCACCATCGCACCTGTCGAGATTCTTACGTTTGCCATACCTCTCTTTATTCTCGTAAGGGTATGGCTCATTGTTCCAAATCCTGAACGGCCACCTGGATATCGCAGACGTTTCTATCCAGCACCTCCGTTACTACAAGAATTATTCTCAAGTGGGATTCTTCACCCTAAAATTCCATAGATTTAGCAGACTTAACTAATCTAACTAAACACTATGGAAAAGAATGCAATTGTTATCGGGCTCGTCGCACTTATTGTCGGTGTCGGCGGCGGATACGCTCTGGGTATGAATAAGGTTTCCGAGCCAGTAGTAAACATTGAAGGCCATATGATGGCTGACGGCACGACTATGGGAGGTTCAATGAACGGGATGCAGGGAGAAATGGACTCCATGATGCAGGGTCTCTCTGGAAAAACAGGAGATGCATTTGATCAAGCTTTCTTGAGCGAGATGATCATGCACCATCAGGGAGCAGTAGTAATGGCAGAGGCAGCTCTCAAGGATGCAAAGCATCAAGAGATAAAAGACCTGGCAAAGAACATAATCTCTGCACAGAACACCGAGATTAAAGAGATGCAGGATTGGCGGAAAGCTTGGTACGGGAAGTAGCTTCTATATGTAGAGGATTAGAAAACCGCCTCATAGGCGGTTTTCTAATGTAATTGGGTATGCTCAAAATGAGCATAGTCGGTGGAACCTGGTGTACCTAGTTAGAACTTCCTTGATTCAACGCGCACATACCTCATTTCTTCCTGGGTGGGAGGTGGAGGGTGGTTCTTAAGCCCTGCGGGAGGGCGTAGGGAAAGAAATGGAATTAGGTTAGAACCTCCTCATTTGTGTTAAAATCTCACTATCGCATGAATGATGTAACCTCAGAAAATGAAAAGACATGGGATCAGGTCGCTGACCAATTCGTCGAAGCAAGCGCTTTGCCTGTATGGGGTCCGTTTGGTATTGGGGATGATTTGAATCTTATTCCTGAGATTCCAGGAAAGACTTTCCTGGAAATTGGCTGTGGAAGTGGCAGGTCAGTCAAGTATCTAACTGAGAATGGAGCTAAAAAAGTCTATGGATTGGATATCTCCTCTGTTCAGCTTCAGGAAGCGGAAAAATTCAATAAAGAAGCTATCGAGCAAGGTAAAGCAGAACTTATCAAGGCAAGAATGGAAGATTTTCTTGCAATCGAACCTGTTGATACTGTTTTTTCTGTATATGCAATCGGATGGACTCCTGATCCCCAAACAACACTGAAAAATATTTATTCCGTTCTAAAACCGGGAGGAACATTTATTTGGAGCTGGGATCACACGTTCTTTACTGATGTTCAATACGAGGACGAAAAACATGTTGTTATTTATAGCTACCACGATGAAAAGCCTCTTGCCATCAAGAATTGGAAAAAAGAAGGAACTACCGCACATATTACCTACAGAAAAACATCGACATGGTTTCAATTGCTAAAAGAAGCGGGTTTTGAAGTCACTGGCTACCACGAACCAAAACCAAAAAATCTCGACAGAGGTTTTGATGATCCGAAGAAATATTATTCAATACAGAAAGCTGAAAAAGTTCCTGCCACTTTCATCTTTGTATGCAAGAAAGTCTAGGACTTTGATTCAATCTTTTCAAAATAATCCTCTAATTCTTCAATAGTAAAGAATCCAACTTGTTTTAAGTGTTTTTTATAGTCTTCTTTAAAAGCTGCTTTAAATATCTTTATCAGTTCGTAGGGATTTGTGAATAGTGTTTTGTGTAATTCACGCTCAAGTTCATCTGGTGTTCTCTCTGAGTCTCTTTTGGCATCCTTGTCAATTTCCACATTCACTTCTGGCAGTTTATCCTTCACGAAGTTATATGCGATATTCATAAAAAATCCAACCATTTTCCTGAACTTTTCAGAGAAAGATTTTTCAAGAAGAATTGTTCTGTAATTATGAGCTAAAAATAGTGCTGCATGTTTTATTTCAGCTAATACAATGTCGGGTTTAACTACATTCACGACTGGTTTGTGATCTTTATCAATTCCAACATAGAGGCATGATTGTTTTATTTTTTCGATATCAGTATGAGTCCTGTTCTGTAGCCCAAAGTTGGTAAATATTTTTTGCTTAACGGGATGTCGATAATACGAACTTGTTCTGTCGTTAACCAGTGCATCTATCTCTCCCAACTCTTTTGCTATTGGAAGAATAATCAGTTTTGCTAGTTCTTCTTGGGCTATTACAGCTAAAAAATAAGCTTCGTTGTAAGAAAGCTTATTTAGGTAAAGTTCTCCTGCGGACATTATTTTACAAGTAGCATTGTGAAATATTGCAAGAATAAACTCTTCGTAATTACTTAATTTAACCTCCTTTTCCATATTTCTATATTATCCCATAAATGCCGTAGGTTCGAACCTCCTCTAAATTCAGAAAAACCCAGCAATCACTTGCTGGGTTTTTCTTTTGCAGAAATTGTGTTCACTAGGCTCTCCCCAAACTCTCGCTTGGTTAGAACCTCAAACGACTATAATCTGCTTAACGAAAACCTTCTTTTTAGAAACTAGTTCACTAGGGTGGAGGTGTGGAGAATTGAACTCCAGTCCGAATCCGTCTTTAAGAGCGAGTCTACGACGCATAGCTTCTGTTAGGTACTACAGTAGGGTGCGAGGAACCGAAGCGAAACCACTCCTACCTGATCCCTCATTTAGATAGTTCGTGCGGGAGGACGACTATCGATCTCATAGAAGATTCCGCCCGTATAGTCCGCTATGAGAACCGGACCATACAGACGTCGCATAGGCGAGAGCCGTTAGGCTACGCGGTACGCGAACGCAAAATCAGACATACCGAAGTATGGAGACTTCACGCTTGCAAGAGTATTCTTTGCAAGTATTGGTGTTTGCGATATTTAGGTGGGCAGCAAACTTCCACCGCGTCGCACGTCTCTCAAAGAGCAGACCGTCAAAGCCGGTCACCCCCAGTAAGAAGACGATACACCGTTCCTCTTCTTACGGCGAGCTTCCCGCTATCTTCGCTTGAGTACGCGATCCGCTTCTCGTTTGGCGTCTTTCTTCTTCAAGTCTTCACGCTTATCCGCCTTTCCTTTACCGCGTACTACCGCAACACGCACTTTTATATACCTATTATTATACACCTCAAGAGGCACTGTTGTCAACCCCTTCTTGGATTCAGCATCTCCTAACGCAGCAATCTCCTGCTTAGAAAGAAGGAGGCGACGAGGACGTTCAGGATCATATTCTTTAGGCGTATTGGCTACTTGGAAGGGAGGTATGGTCATACCTACCAGATACGCCTCACCCCCTCGCACCACCACACGAGCACCATCTAAAGAGCCGTGCTTTCCACGCAAGGATTTAGTTTCTCCACCCGTGAGTTCGATTCCTGCCGAATAGGTCTCGAGGACTTCGAATCGTAGACGTACCTTTTTGTTCTCTATGAGAATCATTCCTTTATTGTTCACTAGAGCGCTCATAATGTATAGTCTAGCGATGGCAAAACCGAAAACTACTCCCACCAAGGCACCTGTTCCTAAACCTCCCCTTAAAAAGGGGAAGGGAGGAAAGCTTCCTTCCATGCTTCCTCCTACCCGAGGCGGTTTCTTCGGTAATCTTTTATATGCCGTACTCATCTTCCTCGTTATCTCCTCTGCCTACACCTTCATAACAGAACAAAGCGCGAAGAAAGAAGAGATAGCGCTTTCACAGGTGGCAGGTGACATGAAAGCAGGACTGGTGACTACCATTACCGTTGAAGGTAATGATCTCACCTTGACCTATGCAGACGGCACCGAGCGTACTTCAATGAAAGATCCGAGTGCCGCTCTTACCGAAACCCTTGCTACTTATGGCGTCTCTCCTGAAGAGCTTTCGAAGACCGCTATCACCATACAAAGCCCCTCAGGCTTCATGTACTGGTTTGGCACACTCGCACCCATCTTAATCCCACTCTTGTTCCTTGTGGTGCTCTTCTGGTTCTTGATGCGCCAAGTCAAAGGAGCAGGTATGCAAGCATTTACCTTTGGCCAATCCAAAGCAAGGATGATTGATCCGAAAGACACGTCGCAACGGGTGTTGTTTGCGGATGTTGCAGGAGCAAAGGAAGCAAAAGAAGAGCTTGCAGAGATCGTGGACTTTCTTAAGAACCCCAAGAAGTTTCTTGATATTGGTGCACGGATTCCTAAAGGCATCATCCTCATGGGTGCTCCTGGAACCGGCAAGACCCTGCTTGCAAGAGCTGTCGCAGGAGAGGCGGGCGTACCCTTCTTCTCCATCTCAGGAAGTGAATTCGTAGAGATGTTTGTGGGAGTAGGTGCGTCTCGAGTACGTGATCTGTTTCAAATGGCAAAGCGCACCGCCCCTTCGATCATCTTCGTGGATGAAATTGATGCGGTAGGGCGTGTGCGTGGTACGGGAGTAGGGGGCGGCAACGATGAGCGCGAACAAACCTTGAACCAGATCTTGGTTGAGATGGATGGGTTTGATCCCACCGAGAAGGTGATTGTCATGGCAGCCACGAACCGTCCTGACGTGCTTGACCCTGCACTTCTTCGTCCTGGGCGCTTTGATCGCAGAGTCACCATTGATCTTCCTGACCGCAAAGACCGTGAAGAGATACTCAAGGTACACGCACGCAAGAAACCACTTGGTCCTGATGTGAATCTTTCGGTGGTTGCTGAGCGTACTCCAGGATTCTCGGGTGCTGAGCTTTACTCTCTTATGAACGAAGGTGCGATTCTTGCTGCTCGTGAGACACGTAAAGAGGTAACGCAGTACGACCTTATCCGCTCTATTGAAAAAGTGATGCTCGGGCCTGAGCGCAAAAGCCATCTTCTTTCAAAGCGCGAGAAGCGCGTCACGGCATACCATGAGATGGGACACGCACTCGTGTCTTCGGTGCTTCCTCATGCTGATCCGGTACACAAAGTATCAATCATTAGTCGGGGACGCGCTGCAGGCTACACCTTGAAGCTTCCGTTTGAAGACAAGAAGATGCAATCCAGAAAGCAGTTCCTTGATGACATTGCCTCTACGTTAGGAGGGTATGTAGCAGAAGAGATGGTGTTTGATGACATTACGACCGGCCCGCATAACGATCTTTCGGTAGCTTCAGCGCTCGCACGCGATATGGTAGCCCGCTATGGCATGAGTGAGCTTGGCCCTATTGCCTTTGCAAACGATCGCGTGGGTGAAGTGGAGTATTCAGAAGTCATTGCAGGGAAGATCGATGTAGAGGTTGCACGCATCATCGATAATGCGAAAGTGAGCGCACGCCAAGTACTTGAAACCCACCGCAAAGCCCTTGATGTGATGAGCGAGAAACTCGTTGAAGTAGAAACGCTTGAGCGCGATGAGTTTGAAAAGCTTTTGATTGCATCAGGCATTACGCCAAAACAAAAAGAAGAAGAGATATAAAAACTGTGCTGGCCCTAGGGCCAGCACAGTTTCGTTCAGGCAGCGATGCCTGTGTAGAGAACGGTGCTGTAGGAGGGAAGCGCAGTCTCCTTGGTTTCAGTTGAAAGGAAACGCCACAAGCGTTCGAAGAACACGCGTACCATTACTTTCTCCTTTTCTATAGACAAGCGTAGCGCGCTTTTACTAAAACGCAATGATCTAAAAAGGAAACCGCGGTACCAAAGTACCGCGGCAGAATAGTTCACTTTCCGTTTCCAAGGTGCTTATTCAGTGCCAAGTGGCGAATGAGTGCCATCCGCACCAGCATCCCGTTATCGGATTGTTTGAAGTACCACGTACGATCATCGGTATCCAGTTCTCGAGGCAGAATACCCACCCGAGGCATCGGATTCATAATGATCGCGTGTTTGGGAAGCGTTTCGGCTAGTTCGAGAGTGAGCGGGACTTCGATGTATCCCACTTCATCGTGACGTTCTTTTTGAGTGCGAGTGCTGTACACCACATCAAAATCAGTGAGTGAAGGCACGGTTGGATACACTTCAATCGAAGCACATCCTCTACGAACCACTTCCATGACATCGGCGGGTGGAGCCCCGAAAGGCTCCGGCCCAAAGAATCCCACGTGCTCAAGTTCAATCCCAAGTTCGGGACCTCGCACAGCAAGCAAGCTTGCAAAGGATCGCACCGTTCTACTTGCAGCGTTGTCGCCCCAAAAAAGAACGCGTAGTTTTTTCTTTGGTATGCGAGCAGGTCCTTTTTGAGTCGGATGTATCGCTTCCCACAACGTGAAGAGGTCGATGAGTCCTTGGGTAGGATGCTCATGCGAACCGTCTCCTGCGTTAATGACCGGTACGTGTGAGTACTGAACTGCTTCACGCATGATTGCTTCATCAGGGTGACGCAGAACAATGCAGTCTGCTTGACCCGAAAGTACTCGCAAGGTGTCGTTCAAGTCTTCGCCCTTATTGGCAGACGATGAATGTGCTGCGTTATCAAACACGACGGTTACCCCGCCGAGTCGCTTTACCGCAAGCTCAAAGAGTCGTGTGCGCGTTGAGGGTTCGAAGAAAATGAACGCAACCGCGGTTCCTTCAAGGTCTTTATAGAAGCGGTGCTCCATACGACTTGCTCGTACGATGATGCGTTCGATCTCGTTTGCACTAAGATCGAGCGCTTCCAAGATATGTCTGACCATGTGAATCCCTTTCTGTAAGGTACGGCCGCTCGTACTGTATCTCTCTCGAAGAGGAAAAGCAAAAGCCGCGATGCTTAGCATCGCGGCTTAGAATCATTTTCGAGGATCATGTACCCGACGTATCGCCTCATTACTTAGAGAACCGGTGGGAACGATATCTCCCGTGTCGGTGTCAAATGCAATACCGTGATGTATAAGTTCGGGTGCGATAGACAAATCGTTGCTGTACACACGAATTCTTTTTACGAGTTCGGCAGTCAAGCTGACGATTCGTTCTTGTTCTCGATGCCGGATACGATACGTTGCTATTGTGCCCGCCAACAAAACTTCATTTTTGTTGAAGTGTGTATAGAAGGCTTCGGGGGTAGGGAAATCAAGGCGTACTCCATTTTCTTCGAGAAGTACGGTGCCTTTCTCAATCCCTGCTCTTCCGGCAGGCCCCTTTATGAGACGCGAATAAACCATCACATTTTTCTGTTCTGGATCATAATGTAGAACCCAGCCGAATCCTATGTAAGGTCCAGTGTCTTTCTGTTTTTTATCACCCATCTTTTCCTCCTTATGTTAAGGCGATGGTGGAGGGAGCGTACCACAGGGTCTCAAACTTGTGTATGTCTTGGGGAAAACCTTTTATGTGAGTATCAGATAATGGATAGTCTATGGCGCTTAGAGAGAAAAAAGCCAAAGCTGTATTAATGCGTATAGCAGGCGCAAGCTACAGTCAATTGAAAGAAGAACTCAAGGTGAGTAAAAGTACGCTAAGTCTATGGCTTCGTGACTACCCTCTATCGGAAGCGCGTATACGTGAGTTACGCGACACAAACCCTATACGAATAGAAAGATATCGAGAGACGAGAAGATTGGCACGTGAGATACGTGATGCAGCAGCACGAAAACAGGCGATTAAAGAAATTGGACGCTTTTCTAAAAGAGACCTGCTTATAGGAGGGTTTTTCTTGTACTGGGGAGAAGGGACAAAAACTTCGGAGGCTACGGTGTGCGTCTCCAACACCGACCCAACGATGCTTCGTTATTTTATAAAGTGGTTAAGTCTTCTTGGTGTCCCTAAAGAGAAACTCATTGTTCGACTTCACCTCTACGCCGATATGAATATTCAGAAAGAATCTGCATATTGGTCAAAAACCCTTTCGTTACCCCCGTCACATTTCAGAAAGCCGTACGTCAAGCATTCTCATCAAACAGGACTTTCATACCCCCAACGATTCAAGCATGGAACCTGCAATGTAATGATTCATAATAAAAAGATTTTTGATAAAACACTTTTTACCATTGAACACATACGCTCTAAGTTTGCTAGAGGAATCGATGCGTGATTTCATACAGAGGCGCCTATAGCTCAGTCGGTAGAGCAGACGACTTATACTCGTCCGGTCGGGGGTTCGAGTCCCTCTGGGCGCACTAAAAACTAACGCGGGAACACATCCGCAAGTAAGTCAGAATAGTAGAACTCCTCGGCAAGTCCTCCAAAACTATACGTCGTTCCTCCTATAGCTATCGCCGCTCCTCCCACTTTCGGATCTGCCTTAGGGACTGAGCGCGTAAACCCTATGTTGTAGAGGGTAGAGATAACCCCCACGTTTCCATCAATAGGGAAGCCTGCATTTCGCCACTGTTCCATCACCTGCTTCATATAGAGGCCTGCATAGAGATAGCTGTAGTAGTGATCATACTGATCCGTCATACGCGTGAAGCGTGCTGTTTTTATGTCGCTTGTACCAATAGGGAAGGAGAGGAGGTCTTCATAGGAAGGTCCAAGATAAAAAGGAGAGGTTGGATCTACCAAATGATTCTCAACAGGAATTGCAGTCTCTTCCTTCATTCCCATCACACCCCATGAGAACTGTGTTTGAGGCCCCAGTATCTTCAAAGGATAAAAGAACTGCTTATACGCCTCACGCTCCGTAAAAAAGAGACGAAGTTGCTCTGCGATAAGACTTGCAGCGATAAGGCGAGCAGGAACCCCCGCGTCTCGTGCCGCGTCATTAAGAACCTTCTCATCTCGTCGAAGCGCCTCTTCTAGTACCTTCCACTCTTCGCTTTCTTGCCACGGACCTTGGTACGTACTCACCCCTACTGCAGCCCCCAGAAACCCTTCTCGCTGCACATCTATGATTCCTTGCTCATTCGTGAAGCCAAAGCGCACTGCAAAGTAGCCTGCCACAAGAAAGAAACCAATGGCGGCAAAAATGTAGACAACGGCGATAAAGAGCTTTTTCAACATTGATACAGAGAGTTTCTCACAAAAGGGAGGGAAGGTGCAAATATGGGCCGCGAGAGGACCATTGACAGAATGCCCTTGTGTGTGATATAATTTATCTACGGACATTGTGTCCGGGAGATACCTACATGAGCACTCCGAAAAAGGATGCACTGCAGCGTGTGTACGATTTGCTCGCCGACGAGAAAACACTGGTCGCATTCGCGAACAGCAACCTCAAGGAAGGCGAGACGCCGCATGTAGCAGGCGATATGGCGATCTCTCAAAAGTTCGCTGGACTCGTCGCTGCAAACGGCGCCGCCTACCTCTCGGTCAGTACGCAATACGACACGGTGACGGAAGCGCGCTATCTCGAAGCACTCGCGCGTTTCGCCAGAGGCGAGCTCGGCGGACGAGCTGGCAGCAACGCCTACTACATCGCCCACACCACGTGGCTTTCGGGCCAGCCTTTTCGCGGGTCTGACCGGATTTCGCGAATTGCGAACTTTGCGTTCACCACACTTTCTCCCGAGGAAGTGGCGAAGGATCGTGACCAAATTGTGCGCAGCGCACAGTTCATCCTCGACTGGCTCGCCGCCACGGCAAACGTCGAAGCGGCCTAATCTCCAAACGGGCACCCCACAAGGGTGCCCGTTTTCTATTCCCCGTACAAAGTCTTAGCTATCCGCTCCACTCGTGCCTCAAGTAGCGGATGTGAAGCAAGGGAAGAGTCTTTGGTAATAATTTCTTTTGCTGCAGTACGTGCTGCTTCCACCATCTTTAGGTTAGACAGTGCTTCCATAGCAACGTCTGACACTCCCCACTGGCGTCCTCCATACAGCTCTCCTGATCCTCGAAGTTTCAAATCCTCTTCGGCAAGTGCAAATCCATCCTTAGCAGTTACGAGTGCTTTCAGTCGTCCCGAAGCCGCAGCTTTACTTTCTGTTTGTAAGAAACAGTACGCTTGATCACTTGAGCGTATGACGCGCCCCCTGAGCTGGTGTAACTGCGCAAGACCAAAGCGTTCTGCTCCTTCAATTAAGATGACGGTCGCATTCGGTACATTCACTCCCACTTCAACAACGGAGGTTGCAACGAGTATTTGTGTCTCGTTTGCTTTGAAGGCACGCATGGCTTCTTCTTTTTCGGCAGGTGTCATCTTGCTGTGCAAGAGCCCTACGGAATATTCCTGAAACTCTCCCTGTTGGAGTTTCTCTTGCTCGCTTTTTGCTGATTTAGCCTGAAGCGCAAACTCCTTTTGGGGGTCTGGCTCATCAATACGAGGACAGATGACATAGCACTGGCGGCCTTCAGAGAGTTCCTCATGCATCTTCACGTACGCTTTCTTGCGGGTTATGTCAGACACGATTTCCGTAATCACTGGCTTTCTTCCTGCAGGCATTTCATTAAGCACGGTTAAATCCAAGTCTCCATAAATCGTGAGTGCAAGCGTGCGGGGGATGGGGGTTGCGGTCATGGAAAGCAAATGAGGCTCTTTGCCATCTTTTCGTGCAAGCGTGTGGCGCTGCACTTTACCAAAGCGATGCTGCTCGTCGATAATTGCGAAAGCAAGCTCACGAAATACCACTCCTTTTTGAATGAGTGCGTGGGTCCCAATCACCAGCGCAATCTCTCCACTTGCGACCCATTTACACAACTGGGTGCGTGAAATACGAGTGGTTTCCTGTCCTCGTACTTTCGACGGGAACTTATAGCACTCCTTGCCAGTAATAAGCCCTATCTGCAAGGAGTGCTTTTTAAAGAACTCCACAAATGATGCGAAGTGCTGTTTGGCGAGTATCTCGGTAGGGCACATATAGGCCACTTGTAGGTGACGAGATCCTGCGCGATCTCTTGCATGAGCAACGGCATACGCTGCGGCTGCGGCAACTGCGGTCTTCCCGCTTCCCACATCTCCTTCAAGAAGGCGCATCATCGGATGCCCCTTTGCAAAGTCTTCAAGGATAGAGGTGATGGCTTCTTGTTGTCCTTTGGTTGGAGTAAAGGGGAAGTCGGCAACAAACGCTTGTACGACCTTTGGGTCAACAGATAGAGAAGGTGCTTCTTTATGCATTGCTGCTACTTTCGCTTTCTGCACCGCAAGCTGAATAGAGAACACCTCTTCAAATGCAAAGCGTTTCTTTGCCGCTTTCGCGTCATCCTGTTTCTTGGGAGTGTGCATCCATATAAGTGCAGAGGCAATCTTCGGTAGGTTATACGAAGCACGAAGTTTCTCAGGAATAATGTCATCAACCTTTTCATGTACTCCTGCTTTAATGACGCGCTCTATCGCATGTCGAAACCACAGTGAAGTCACCCCTTTCGTTTCAGGGTATACCGCAAATAAGGTTGCGTCTCCTCCAAACAATGAGTCAGGGGAAGTCGGCATGGAATCTGCGCGCTCTACTTCTGGGTTAGTGATATAGAGCTTGCCTATAGACCCTGCAACTTTCCCTGTGACTTTCACGAGTCCCATGCCTTCTGTCATCTTTGCCATATACGGTTGACGAAACCACATGATCTTTACGCGACCTGACCCGTCCTCAAGATACGCTTCTGCTGAGGGTGTGCGGCTTTTCCATGTGCGTTTTGCTTTGGCACCCTTTAAGTGGCCATAGAGCGTGACGGTTTCGCCAAGAACTAGGGCACCCACCGTGCGCACGCTCTCGGTGGAGTCGTAGCGGAAAGGAAAGTGATAGAGAAGATCGCGTATGGTGCGTATACCAAGACGCGTTAACGCTGCCTTTTGTTCAGGCTTTAGGTATTTGAAATGGAGGGCAAGAGGGTCTTCGGGCTTCATTCTTGCAGTATACGCTTTTGGGTTTTGAGTTCGCGAGTTGACAATACCTTTATATCGTGTAATATATAAGACAGCCTACGGATCTTTCCATATCTTCGAATCCGCCACAGCAGAAAGCGCCTTTAAAGACCTTTTCTGCTGTGGCGAATCGAGTTACAGCCCTGCCTCAGGAAGAGGCGCTCGGCGGATTCCTATCAGGCGTCCGTTTCAATTGGCTAGCAGCCAAAGGAGCATCATTATGGCGAAGTACGGTAACCGGACCATGAACTGGTTCGAGGCAATCGTGAACAAGCTTGGCGGAGAAGAGGCGGGCGACCGCTTTCTGGCCAACGAGCTGATCGTCACTGAGAATCCGAAAGTAGGTGTCTCACGCACCACCATCGCGAAACTGCTAGAGGAAGTGGGGCAACCCGTTGATCTTCCGGCTATTGAGCGATTTGTTGCTAGAGAAAAATTCGTGGTGGATCGCAACGGCGAATTGCCCATCTCGTATCTCGGCGATAACTTCCGGAACAACTTTCTGGACGTCATCGAGGAGAATGTCGAGGCCACTGCGCTAAAGCAGCGCAAGCTGCTCAAGCGTTCTGTCGACGGCCCCATTCTTTCGGCGCTCGAAGGCGAGGAGAAAGCTAGGGTTGCGCTCGCGCATGTCTTCGACTATCTGAAGACTGCCGATCGTAAGCTCTGGTTCATCTTCTATGTCAAAGATGCGAAGGGTATGCTGTGGGCCGTGCGCGCGCGCTGGGACGATGACGGCTGGGACGTCTACGCGATTGCCCTCACGAGCCCGGGCGGGTGGGACGGTGGCCGCCGCGTGGTCTCTCGCTGATTCTCAGCTACTCAGGTCTTCAAGACCCTTGGACCCTCTGAACCTCTGACGCTTCGGCGCATTGGGGATGAGGGTTCTTTTGATTTTGTATACTAAGTATGAGGATTGTTCTCGTGTATCGGCCACGGCTCATACGCAACGCCTCGGGGAACTAGTGGACGGAATCATGGAAGGTACGCCAACCACGAGTGTGCCGCTATCTTCTTCTAAAAAAGAATAGAATCGGTGCATCGCGCTCGAGGACTTCGAGGTCCCGCACAAGATGCAATCCAGAGAGTATTCGATGGATGGTGGTACGGATGGCGTGATGCACAAGAATGCTGTGGGCCGTGAACGCGAACTGGAACGATGACGGCTGGAACGTCAACGCGAATGCCGTCACGAACCCGAACGAGTGGAACGATGGCAACCACGTGGTCTCTCGCTATTCTTTTCTTTCCCCGCCATCTGGCGGGGTTTTGCTAAGGATCCCTTTGCGCCAGCCGCCCGTCATGCGTCCGATTTCCTCGACATGCTGTGCGAGTTCCGCATATTGTTGAGGGTGTATAAGCTTCGACTCCCATGCTATCTGCAAAAAGAAACGTAACGAATCCAAGATACTTATCGCGTGACCAAGCACGATTGGTTTTCGCGTGGTTTCCGTGTAGCTGGCCTTACGAAGCGTCTCAAGTAAGTCCAATAAATAACCATCAATTCTTCCGCCGATACCAAAACGCTCTTCTCGCGCCATGTTGCGTCGTACGGGAAGCCATAACTGAAAGAGTGTCTTACTGCGCTCCACGACTACCACGGATCGTTCAGGGGGGGGGTACGTTAAAAGAGGTATGCGTATTCGTACTAGTCATACCTACGAGGATATCATTTGCGTGGATAATCTCCTTAGTGCGTGGGGTGAATTTATAAAAGGAAAGAAGAATAAATCGGATGTTAGAGAGTTTTCGCAGCATTTAATGCTCAATATCCTTACGCTCCATCAGGAATTAACAGACGGCTCGTATGTCCATGGTGGATACCATGCGTTTAAGATTAATGACCCAAAACCTCGTGACATTCATAAGGCAACTGTTCGAGATCGTCTTCTACATCATGCGATATATCGCCAACTCTATCCGTTTTTCGAGCGAACCTTTGTAAGCGACTCCTACTCCTGTCGAAAGGGAAAAGGAACGCATCGAGCGATGGATCGCTTTCGGTCGTTTGCTTATAAAGAGTCGAGAAATAATACTCGCACGTGCTGGGTTCTAAAGTGCGATATTCGTAAGTTCTTCGCGTCCGTAGATCACAATATACTTTCCAGTATCCTGCATACGTACATTGAAGACGAGAAAATCTTCCGACTACTCCTAGATGTTATTAAGAGCTTCAGTGTAAAAGGAAACAAGGGACTGCCACTTGGCAACCTCACCTCACAGCTTCTGGTGAATGTATATATGAATGAGTTCGACCAGTTTGCAAAGCACGGACTCAAAGCAAAATACTACATTCGCTACGCTGACGATTTCGTATTCCTCTCGCGCGATCGGTCATGGCTTGAGTCTTTGATTCCACACATTGAGGTATTTTTGCGCGACCGATTACAATTAGATCTCCATCCGAAAAAGGTTTCTATAGGAACACTTGCGACAGGAATTGATTTTCTTGGGTGGGTGCATTTCTTTGATCATCGTGTTCTTCGTACAGTTACCAAACGACGCATGTTTCGCGCGTTACAAGAAAAACCGAAACCAGCAACAATCGTATCGTATAGGGGTATGCTTACGCATGGAAATACTCACAAACTTCGTCCCCGAATAGATATTGAAGATCGTAGTTGATAACTCGCTAAGTAGTGGTTTCTCGAACAGATCATTAAAACGATTGTCGGCGAAGTGACTTGTCACGCTCCCTTCATCTACTCGTCCTAGGATATAGTAGACATATGAAGCAACTCGCACTCCTTCTCATAGTCCTCTTCGCACTTCCGGTAAGTGCCCAAGAAGCGCGCGCATTTCCCACAACCGTCACTAAAGAAGATGTGCAAGCCAAATACGAGTGGGCAGGGCAAGGAGGAGAGAAGGTAAAAGTACTCATAATGCCAGGACATGAACCAGCATATGGTGGCGCAGAATACGAAGGACTCAGAGAACGCGACATTGTGGTCGATATCGCAAACAAACTCGCTACCCATCTTCGCACCAACCCGCGCTATGAAGTAACTGTCGCACGAGATCAGCTTTCGTGGCACTCTGACCTAGAAGAATACTTCGAGGAAGATTGGAAAGACATCGAGAAATTTGTGAAGGATAAGAAGCGAATGATGCAGCGGCTCCTTAATAAAGGAGACTTGACCGAGCGTACCTTTGAAGTAGGGCACAACACCGCAGCAACAGATGTCGCACTACGTCTGTACGGCATAAATAAGTGGGCAAGCGAAGAAGGATACGACCTTGTTATTCATCCCCACCTTAATGACAATCCAGGCACCCGTTTCCAGTCAGGCTTTGCAGTGTATGTTCCTGACGCACAGTACGGAAACGCTTCCGCTTCTCGAGCGCTTGGGGAAGCGGTTGCGTATGAATTGAATGTCATGAACGCAAGCTCCACCATTCCGATTGAAAACTATGCGATCGTTGAAGATCAGAGCTTGATAGCGCTTGGGGCGTATAACACGGCTGACTTTCCCTCAATCCTTATCGAATACGCCTATATATACGAAAGTAAGATTAAGAATCCTGAAGCACGTGACGCCGTCCTCTCTGATATGGCCTATCAAACCTATAGAGGGATACAAGACTATGTAGGGGCACCAGTTCTAGGGTCACACACGCTCGCACTTCCACACTCATGGGAACTCTCCGCTCTCCCGCTTGAAGTTTCAAGCCCTCAGGTATATGCGCTTCAAACAGCACTTCATACTCTTGGTTTTTACCCTCCCACTCCCGAGCTTCTTATAGGGTGTCCCATTTCAGGCTATATGGGAGAGTGCACCAAGCGTGCTCTAGAAGCCTTTCAAGCTTCCAAAGGTCTTGAACAGACAGGCACGATTGGTCCTCGGACTAAAGCAGCACTTGAATCCGTAGGGTTCTAATTCCACAGCCCACCCCTACGAGAAGAGAGAGGTGTGCTACCGTACAATCATTATCCTTCCTATATCTATTGTATGCATGTACGCAAATTGCTCGTCGTAGGTTTTGCAGCTGCAACATTCTTCATCTCACCGAGCGTTACACAAGCCGCAACGCTTGCAGAACTTGAAGCACAGGTTGTTGAACTTACCGCCCAACTTGCTGTTCTTCAAGACAGTACTTCGTGCGTGGGATTGAGTAACAACCTCTCAGTTGGTTCTACGGATGCAACCACTAATGGGGACGTCTCGCGCCTCCAAGCTTTTCTTGGGGGAGAAGTAACCGGATACTTTGGTGTTGCGACTGAAGCATTGGTACAGAAGTGGCAGAAGGAGAACGACATTGTTTCAAGTGGGACTGCCGACACTACTGGATATGGTGCAGTAGGACCCCGCGCCCGTGGAGCGATGAATAAGAAGTGTCTAGTGCCGGTTGCAACACTTGAATCTACTTCAAAACCTACAACAACGTCTACGACCGCCTCAACGACCGCATCAACAAGTGCAACACTTCCTCCGGTGAAGGTAAAAGTAGGAGTGGGAGAAATAAACTATATGGATGGTGGCATAAAACTTTCCGGTACTGCCCAAGGGGTTACCAAGTTCGCTATCTACATGAAGAAAAAAGGAGACGTAAAGATATTCGGATCAAAGGGGGAGGAAGTGAAAGTAGATCCAAAAGGAAAGTGGTTCTATGAGTTTGAAATCCCTGCCGAAAGCGGTACCTACACCGCCTATGTAACCAAGGGAGGCAAAATACTCCACGAAGAGACCTTCACGATCAGCAAATCGCTTCTTAAGGAACTTCTAGGAGACTAAGAATTAACCCGAAGAAGGCCCCAAGACACTAGCTTGGGGCCTTCTGCTATGATGAGCCTTTATGGACGCGGATGAGATATTGAAACGGTATCGTGCACTTGGCGCACGTATTGAAACCAAGGGCAAAGTGGAACTTACTTCCAAAGAAGACTTCGCCCTCTACTACACTCCTGGGGTAGGGAAGGTATCGACGTACTTGGGAGAGCACCCTGAAGAAGCGCGTGCGCTTTCTGTAAAGAGAAACAGTGTTGCGGTTATTTCTGATGGGTCTGCAGTGCTTGGACTGGGGAACATTGGCCCCTATGGCGCACTCCCTGTTATGGAAGGCAAAGCACTTATTTTCAAACAACTAGGAGGAGTGGATGCATGGCCCATTGTGCTAGCAACCCAAGACCCTGATGAGATTGTGCGCACGGTGCTTGCGATAGCGCCCTCTTTTGGTGGTATTAACTTAGAAGACATCAAAGCGCCGCAGTGTTTTGATATTGAGCGAAGACTCATCGAGGCACTCGATATTCCCGTCATGCACGATGATCAGCACGGAACCGCAATCGTGGTACTTGCAGGGCTTATTAACGCTGCAAGGGTAGTGGGGAAAGACATTACCTCACTCAAAGTAGTAGTGCTTGGAGCAGGAGCTGCAGGAACGGCAACTGCACTCCTTCTCAAGCGCTACGGTATAGATGACATTGTTATGGTAGATCGCACCGGCACCCTCTCTTCTTCGCGCACGGATCTTTCGGGTATGAAAGCAGAACTAGTGAAGGCGACGAACCCTCGGGATGTGTCTGGCACGCTTTCTGATGCCATTATGGGTGCTGACGTATTCATTGGAGTCTCGGGCCCTTCGCTTCTATCACCAGAACAGGTAAAGAGTATGGCACAGGATGCCATTGTGTTTGCACTTTCAAATCCGGTACCTGAAATCATGCCGGAAGAAGCAAAAGAAGCAGGAGCAAAAGTTGTTGCTTCTGGCCGCTCTGATTTCCCAAATCAGATTAATAACGCACTAGTGTTTCCCGGAGTGTTTCGAGGAGCTTTGGATAGTGGGGTAACTCGTATCACGGATGCTATGAAAATGCGGGCGGCAGAAGCACTTGCATCTCTCGTCGTATCTCCAACTCCTGAGTACATCATCCCTGATATTTTAGATGAGCGCATTGTGCCTACCGTTGCTGCGACCATACACTAAAACACGGCCCCACCTTATGGCGGGGCCGATTCTTTTTGCATGTGAGGTTTTGAAATGCGTGCTGCTTCTTCGATACACTCGTGTGCTCTTCGCAATGCAACGGTTGCGCCTTTAAGCGCCATGGCAAGCCTGTTGCGGCCTGCGTGCCCGTCTTTGATTGCGTCAACCCCTACTTTTTCAGCCATTGCGTGAAGTATCTTTTCAAGCTCGACATAATCAAGGTTGGCCAGTTGTGTACCGAGTTCTTCAGACGTTCCTTCAAAACCTTTGATAGTGGTCGGATGTTTTGACATATCAATCCTCCGTACCGCCCCGCGGAGTACTCTACGCTTGGTGTGAGTATGAAGCAAACACCGTGGGGGGTGGGGTTAAATCTAGGTGCTCACCAAACTATTGACACATATCTAGTCGTACTGTATAATATATAAGCCACTAACCGAATGAGGTGAACAATGGCACAGATGCGTCTGACCATGGAAATGGTCGAGAATGGTCCTTCCGGAACCGAACAAATGTTGAAGGCTCTCTCGGGCGGCAGCCCTGCCGCTATCAAAGGGCTTCGGGCGATCTTGGACTACGGTCCGGCAGTTGATCCCGAATACGCGCGCCTCGGCGTCGCCTACCTTTTTCTGATCGACACCCTGCAAATCTGGGACGCCGATCTCGCCACGCTCTGGGAACAGGTGTGTGCGAAACATGCTGGACAGATGATTGCACTCATCCGTTCGTGCCAGTCGCCAAACGAGGCGACCTTTGAAGACGCTGCCCGCATTCTGCGGAGCATCATCAAGGATTGGCCGAACGGAACGCACATCGACTTTAGTGTGCTGGAACGGGAACTACGGCGCAAAAGCCCGCGTTTCAACATGGAGGCGATTCCGTAGGACTAGGACATCTGGAGGCCCCTTGCGTCAACGTTGACGTGAGGGGCTTTCTACACCCTCATCGTGCCGGTGGTATACTTTCTTCATAATTACCTAACTCGCCACTATGTCGGAACAATCGGGATTTTCATGGTTCAAGGGGAAAGAAAAGAAGAAAGAACCTGTGGCGGATGGGAATCGAGAAAGTAAAGAATGGGAATCAGCAGAACGAAGCGCTCTCGCGCTTAGAATGAACCATCTCGTTGAGGACCTTTACATGGCCGTGAGTGGAGGGCCAAAAGGTATTGAAATGCGATTTCAGGATTTCACTTTGACACAGAAAGATCTTGCACACCTCGCAGAAACTCTTCCAAGAGAAGACGAGAAAAGGCTGGTATATCTGTACAAGCTCCTGAACGATATGGACCAGAAGATAGCTGGGGATAATCCATTCTATCGTGAGCAGTACGATGTTCCTGTAAAAGCACAGGCGCGGGCAGGATTGCAGGAAATTCTCTCCAAGGCGGTATCTCCAGAAAGTATGCTACCGCCAAAACCAGAGGCACTAAAGCAATTTAAAATTGAGGACGTTCACTGGGACTTGGCGAATAAGACGCGTGATAGACAACTTGCAGAAGGGGAAGCGAAGGAGGTTGAGACAAAAGCGAGAGGATACACGTTTGCACATGACCGATTCCCGTTTGTGCACGCTACCGATATATACCGCTACTCAAAACTGCTCGGAAAAGAACTGGCAACTCCTCTGACCGATACTGAAATCCGCGTCATTAACTCCCAAGCATATTTTGAGTTGGAACCTCGTGAAGAAGAGGTAGAAAAGTGGGCAGATGATAAGGAAGAACCTGAATATGTATTTGAACGGATCGTACCAAACGCGTCCGCAGGATTTAATTATCTTGAAAAACTTGTTGATGCGGGTGTTCCGACAGAAAAACTACGGGCCGTTAAGGAAGAAACTTTCGAAATTATTGAAAAAAATCTTAGAAGACATCAAGAATCGGAGTTCTCCAATTACCTGCATGAATCACAACTTCGAATGCTTGCGGCCATGAAGAAGGTTGCGCCAGAACGGTTCGCATCGCTCAAGGAGAAACTTGGAAAGGTGTGGGAGGAACAAACAATCAAAGCACTTCCTACTGACAAGGAAAAATGGTTCAACGGGAACTACCAGCTACACCGCGGTGAACAGAGCATGCAGTTGCTGGTGGATATTCTCGAAGTGTTTTCAGATTCACCAGATGTGCGAGAGGCGGTACGAAAAACAATTGACGTAGATCAGGATCAAGGTTGGTCAAGAAGCTCCAATACCTACGTACAAGAAAAGCTGGAAAGCATTAGAAACCCCAAAGAGGTTTACGATATGACTCAGTATTGGAATACCATCGGATACCCTTTGCAGATGGCATATTTGAGGAAAGCTCTTGCTGAGAAACTTACAGAACCGTTTCCAAAGTTCTAGTATCGAACCTCTACTATAAAATCTGGCGCGGGATATTCCACCCTAGATAATCAATCCTTGCTGTGTACCCATGGACGGGCGTTCCGAACCCCTGAATTTTGGGGAAGTAAAAATTTGCGGAGGGGGAGGGATTCGAACCCTCGATACGGTTTTACCCGTATAGCGATTTAGCAAACCGCCGCACTAGGCCACTATGCGACCCCTCCGTATCGACCAACTTATCATTGAACGCTTAATGCGCCAACGCAACACACACCACTCGAGAGGCACCACCTTCGGTAAGGGCACGTGCGGCATCTTCAAAGGTTGCTCCTGTAGTGACGACATCATCGATAAGGAGGTAGGTCGTGCGCGGATCTACCTCGCTCGCTTCAAACGCATGCGTCATATTCTGTAGGCGTGCCTTCCGAGAAAGATGGGTTTGTGAAGCGGTATCACGTATGCGCTTCAATACGCGTGTATGGGGAGCTTCGGGTAACTCGAGAATGCGAAGCGCCCCACGCACTACTTCTTCAGTCTGGTTGTAGCCACGAACAACCTTTCGTTTTTCTGAAAGAGGCATAGGGATAAGGGCAAAGGGGTGCTCGTTGAACATATCTTCTTCAATCACAAACTCACGAAGATACGCTGCAAGCACACTCCCTAACAGCTTCCACGCTTTCTCACTTTGATGGTATTTAGCTTCTTGAATGAGGGAAGCAACCAGAGGGTGTTGGTAGGGAAGAAGAGACACCACACGAGAAGGAAGGACCAAAGGAGCAAGGAGCGCGAGCACGGCTTCTTCGGTTGCATCTCGTACCCGTTGTTCAGATTCCCTCGGAGGAAAGATGAGTTCAAGCCACTTCAAAAATACTGCCATGGTAGAATCATAGCAATGAGTTTCCTGTCAGAATTGTTTGGAACCAAGAAAGGAGGGAGCGTCATCGGTGTTGACGTAGGGTCTTCTTCTTTGAAGGTAGTGCAGCTTCGCCGCGAAGGCGGGACAGCAGTACTTGAAACGTATGGAGAGATAGCACTTGGCCCCTATGCCGGAGCTGAAGTAGGGCAAGCAACCAATCTTCCTGCAGCAAAAGTAGCTGAGACACTCACGGATCTTCTTCGTGAAGCCAATATCACCTCAAAGAACGCAGGCATCTCCATACCATTCTCTCGCTCTCTGCTGACTCTTGTAGAGCTCCCACGCCGTGCGGATCCCGAGGAACAAAAGACCGTCATCTCGCTTGAAGCACGCAAATATATCCCTATCCCCGTACAAGAAGTACAGCTTGATTGGTTTGTGATTCCTGAAGCCTTACCTGAAGGTACGAAACCTTCAGACAAAGTGAAGGTACTCATCGTTGCGGTGCATAACGATCAGTTGGCACTACTGCAGAAGGTAGTCGAGGGTGCAGGACTCGCTGCCACTTTCTATGAAATAGAGATTTTTAGTACGATCCGATCGGTGGTCGATGAACCCATTAAGCCCGTTATGGTCCTTGATATTGGGGCTTCTGCAACTAAAGCGTATATCGTCGAGCGCGGCGTAGTGGCGCTCTCGCACAACATTCGACAAGGAGGCCAAGACGTGACGCGCACCATTGCAAGCGCCCACAACCTCGAGGTGTCGCACGCAGAGACCATGAAAAAGCAGCATGGGTTTGGTAACGGGGAAGCACCCTATGAACGCGCGACGATAGAACTCGTGTTCTCGCGCATCTTTGATGAAGCAAGACGGGTGATTCGTAAATATGAGACTCAGTATCAACGTCCTGTCGCAAAACTCGTCTTAACCGGTGGAGGAGGCGTGACCAAAGAACTGGGAGCATACGCGAAAGAGTTCTTCGCAGTCGATATTGAAGTTGCTGATCCGTTTGCAAAAACATCAGCACCCGAGTTTATGCGTCCTGTCCTAAAAGAAATCGGTCCTGAGTTTGCGGTTGCGGTAGGACTCGCACTTCGAAAGCTCGAAGAACTGGGGTAGGTGAGGGGTGTGAATAGAGAGGGGTATACAACGCGTCATACCTATATACTAAGTACGTGGCTCCTTCTCCCATCATTCCTACTTCGTTTGTTCCCAAGCAGCCGGTACGCGCAACGGGGCGTCTTTCAAAGTCTGGCGGGAATCTCTTTCTCCTTGCCAGTATTCTCCTTGCTTTTGTTTCTGTTGTTGCTGCAGGAGGGGTGTTTGCCTACCAGTACTATCTCGAAGGCGTGCGCGACACCAAGCGCGCTGCGGTAGAGAAAGCGGAGCAGTCGATCAACACCGCTGCGGTTGAAGACTTCATCAGGACCCGTGATCGTTTCCAAGCAGCATCAGGACTTCTTGATGGCCACGTCTCTGCGTCCCGCTTCTTTGCACTCTTGGAGGGCATCACACTCACGAGCGTTCGTTTCAACACACTTTCTTTTGCGCTTGCAGAAGACAACTCCGCAATCATTACCATGGAAGGAGTTGCGCGTACCTTTAACGCACTCGCCGCACAGTCATCCGCACTCTCTAATGAGCGGGATATCAAGCGCGCTATTTTCTCAGACATACAAGTAGATGACGAAACCAATACGGTAACCTTTACGCTTTCTGCAGAACTCGCACCCTCACTACTTGAATTCCTTGTGCCGGAAGCGCCAGCACCACAACTTCCCGAAGCACTTCCTGAAGTGCCTTCGACTTCAGACGTTGAAGAAGCAGTAGTTGAGCCGGTGCCTCCTGCTGACCCCCTCCCTACCTTATGATTTCCCGCATCACTCCAGTCGTACTCTTACTTATCGCCATCGGGGTGTTCTTTTCCTACACCAACCCCACCTATTCAAAGAATGTCCAAACACTTCGTGCAGAAATTTACGGGTATGATGCCGCGTTACGTGCTGCGAGTGAGTATGCGGATAAAGAGGGGAGAATTGCTGAGGAACAGGCGGGTCTTCCTGAAGGGGAACTTGCACGCCTTGAGACATTCCTTCCAGATGGGGTGGATAACGTGCAACTCATACTGGATCTTGATGCGCTCGCAGATCGAACCGGCATCACGCTTTCAGAGTTTGATGTCGAGAGTCCGGAACAAGCTGATCCTAATAGCGCACTCCAGCTTGAGTCTGACAGCCCCATTGAATCGCTTGATATTGGGGTAACGGCGATAGGGCCCTATGCTTCCTTTAAGACCTTCCTTGCAGCAACAGAGCGCAGTCTTCGTCCTCTTGATCTCGTGAACCTTGATATTGAAGACTCAGAAACAGGGGTCTACACCTATTCCATGACCTTCCGTATCTATTGGCTACGCTAACACCTTTACTATGCCTTTCTCAAAAACCACCGGTGTCCTCATCATTCTCGGCCTACTCGTGCTTGGTGCTGCCGCATACCTTCTCTTTGGAGCAGAGGACTTTCAAAGCGGTATTACTGCAGACGGGCTTCCGTTAACAAGTGCAGAACAAACCTTCCTTGCCCTCACTTCACGCATAGACCCCGTTGCGCTCAACACGGAAGTACTCCAAGACCCCCGCTTTATGTCCCTTGAAGACATGCGCGTCAGTATTATTCCCGAGCAGTCTGGTCGTATTGATCCCTTTGCGCCCTTGGGGCGCTAGCCCCTTGCGATGAATGTTCTCCCGCTTCTCGTCGAAAAAGGACTCATAAAAGCCGGTGATGTCTCCGGTATTGAGCGTGACGCGCGTGCACAAGGTGCTTCTCTTGAAAGCGTGCTCTCAAAGCGCGGTATTGCCGCAGAAGACGTACTGAAGGCAGCAAGCGAGCGCTACAACCTGCCGTACCGCATCATTCCCCAAGGGCCCATAAACCACGCAGCACTTGCGTACCTTCCGGAAGAATCAGCACGTCACTATAACCTTGTACCCATTGGTCTTGAGGGAGGCGCGCTTGAAGTGGGAGTAACGGATCCTGACAACCTTCAGGCCCTTGATGCCTTGCAGTTTATTGCTGCAGATTCAGGGATGCCCTACAAGCTTTTCATAATCGGAGAAGGGGACTATGCACGAGTCATTAAAGAATACGAAAACCTCACTGGGGAAGTGGGGGCGGCACTGTCAGAACTCGAAGTGTCTCTTGATGACGAACTCACGAAGCGCAAAGAGGAGGAGAATGACGGTAAGTCGATGACCGAAGAGCGTATCAAAGCCGATGCGCCAGTCACCAAGATCGTAGCAACCATCTTGCGCTATGCGGTAGAGGGAGGTGCGTCCGATATCCACGTGGAGCCCTCTCCTGAAAAAACCAAGGTGCGTTTTCGTATGGATGGTGATTTGCATACCTCACTTGAACTCCCCCCTAAAGTGCATCCTGCAGTCGTGGCACGTATCAAAATTCTGTGTCAAATGCGTCTTGATGAGAAACGAAAACCTCAGGACGGTCGCTTCAGTGCAAACGTAGAAGGACACCGCATCGACTTTCGTGTCTCGACCTTCCCGACTGAGTACGGAGAGAAGGTGGTGATGCGTATCTTGGACCGCGCAAAGTCTGCAGCAACGCTTGATACGATCGGTCTATCCAAACGAGATCTTGCTCTGGTACGCGAGATCATTCGCGCTCCCTACGGCATCATTTTCATGTCAGGACCTACTGGTTCTGGTAAATCAACAACCTTGTTTGCCATGCTTTCAGAACTCGATCGCGAAACAAAAAACGTGGTGTCTATTGAAGATCCTGTGGAGTATCAGATTCCGCAAGTCGCACAGTCCCAAGTGCGTCCTGAGATAGGGTATACGTTTGCTTCAGGGTTGCGCTCTATCTTGCGTCAAGACCCTGACGTCATCATGGTGGGAGAGATTCGTGATAAAGAAACCGCACAGCTTGCCATTCAAGCAGCACTTACCGGTCACCTCGTGTTCTCTACCATTCACACCAATACTGCAGCAGGAGTGGTGCCTCGTTTGGTTGATATGGGTGTTGATCCGTACCTCATCGCTCCTACGATGATTGCCTCAATCGGACAACGATTGGTGCGTAAGCTCTGCCCGAACGCAGGAGATCCGTTTCCTGTGTCAGAGAGTATTAAACTTCTTCTCGAGAAGGAATTCTCTGACTTGCCCGCAGCGCACCGAAAGGATATTCCTGCATTCGATACGTTGTACCGTGCAAAGCCTACCCCTGAGTGTCCTAATGGTACGAGAGGGCGTAGCGGGGTGTTTGAGATACTCCAGATGAACAAAGAGCTTGAACATGTGGTGCTTACCACCCCCGTTGAGGAGGCAGTGTATGCCGCAGCACGAAATGCAGGTATGCGTACCATGCGAGAAGACGCGATTGTGAAGGCGTTAGCAGGAGAGATACCGTTTGAGGAAGTAAACACTTTGGGAGGAGCCCTCCTTGCGCAAGAGGAGGAAGAACCGGCATAATAGACGTATGGCTTACCGAATCTACTTAGTTGATGATGATCGTTTCCTCCTAGACATGTATGCGCTCAAATTTAAGAACGCAGGACATGAAGTAATCGCATTTAACGCCCCTGAAGAAGCACTCGCGGCCCTTCGCAAGGATCCTGCCCCTGATGCCATGCTCCTTGATGTCATTATGCCTATGATGACGGGCTTTGAGCTGTTGGAGACCATTCGAAAAGAAAAGCTTTGTCCTACCACCAAATACATTATCCTCTCCAACCAAGGACAAGATTCTGATTTGGAGAAGGCTAAAGAGCTTGCTGCAGCAGGCTACATCATCAAAGCATCAGCAATTCCTTCAGAAGTGTATTCAGAAACTATTAAAATAATCGAGAAACCTGCATGACCGCCGCTGCTAAAGATCGCACCCTGACCCTATTAGATACCGTCGTCTCCGAAGGGGGATCTGACCTGCACCTTTCATCTGGCTCACACCCCATTATCCGTGTGTCAGGATCATTGGTGCCCTTGGTGCACCAAGACAAACTCACTCCCGCAGATACCGAAGCGATGCTTCGATCACTGTTGCCAGACGGTCGTTGGGATGTGTTTGAAAAGGAGCAGTCAGTCGACTTCTCCTATGCGCATACGGACGGCTCACGTTTTCGCGTCAATGGATACCGCACCACCGGTACCATTTCAGTTGCCGCCCGCCTTATCCCTAAAGAAATCCGTTCCTTTACGGCACTTAATCTTCCCCCTATCCTTGAAGTGTTCACGCAGCGCCAGCAAGGCTTCTTTCTTGTCGTGGGTCCGGTGGGGCAGGGTAAGTCAACCACTCTTGCAGCGATGCTGGATCGTATTAATGAGACTCGTGCAGAACATATCGTAACGATTGAGGATCCTGTTGAGTATCTCTTTGAACAGAAGAAGTCCTTGATCCACCAGCGTGAAGTGCATATTGATACTCCTGACTTCCATCAAGCCCTAAACGCAGCCTTTCGTGAAGACGTGGATGTGATCATGGTGGGAGAGATGCGAAACTACGAGACCATCTCTTCTGCGGTTACGGCTGCTGAAACTGGTCACTTAGTTCTCTCCACACTCCACACCAACAATGCTTCTCAGACGATCGACCGTATCATCGACATGTTCCCCCCAGCTCAGCAAGATCAGGTGCGTGTGCAGCTTGCAGGCTCTCTAGCGGGTATCTTCTCGCAGCGCTTGGTGCCTCGTATTGCAGGCGGGCTTATTCCTGCCTACGAACTCCTTATCAACAACAGCGCGATCGCAAACCTTATCCGTGAAGGACGCACCCACGAGATTGCAACGGTGGTGCAGACCTCTTCCCAAGACGGGATGATCGACATGGATCGTTCCTTGGCAGAATTGGTGCGAAGAGGAGAAGTGACGGTAGAGGATGCGTATGAGCGTGCAACGGATCAGAAGACTTTTGAGCGGTATTTGTAGCTTTAGCTCATGGACGAAGAGTTTGAAAAGGCCGTAGCGTCAAAAACAAGTCCTGAGTCTTTTGTTGGTGATTACGGCAATGAAGTTGCCGCTTTACTCTCGCTTGTGCGACGTACACTAAAAAGGCACGGAATAGCTCCTTCACAAGGAGAAACTGTTGAATCCTATTACGCAAAATTTACTTCGGAAATGCTTCGGGAAGTACAGAAAGTAGGCATTAAGACATACTCAGAACGGTATGCGCTCAAAGACAAAGACAAAGAGCTTAGTGAGTATCCAGCAGACATGCAGGATTTGGAAAAGGTAAAAACTCTTGATGTACTTGCGCAGGTGGTGAATACCACCTCTGATCCTGCAGCTTTTATAAAAGCTTGCCTAGATATATCTGCATTTGTTAATACTCAGCGTGCTACCTTCTGGAAAGAGAAAGAAGGCTAATAATCCACCTCGAACACAAGGGTTTCGCCGCCTTTATGCGATACTAGATACACATGCTATTCATCTACAAAGCCCTCGATACTGACGGGCACGAGCGAGAGGGAAGCGTCGAAGCACTCTCGATGGATGTTGCTGTGTCTACCCTCCAAAGACGCGGTCTTATCGTTTCTTCGATTGAGCCCTCAGCCAAGAAGTCATTTCTGTCTGCTGACATTGGCATCTTTAAGTCCGTATCAAACAAAGACATCGTTATCCTTTCGCGACAGATTGCGACCTTGTTCGAAGCCCAAGTGTCAGCGCTTCGTGTCTTTCGTTTGCTTGCTGCAGAAGTCGATAATAAATATCTTTCAGAAATACTCACCCAAGTTGCTGACGACCTTCAAGGGGGAAGTCCCATCTCGAAAGCGCTTGAACGCCACCCCAAAGCCTTCTCGAAGTTCTACGTCAACATGGTGAAAAGTGGAGAAGAGGCCGGAAAGCTCTCTGAGACCTTTGGGTACCTTGCCGACTATCTCGATCGCACCTATGAAGTGATGAGTAAGGCACAAAACGCCCTTATCTACCCTGCATTCGTGGTGGTGACCTTTGTGGTCGTGATGACCCTCATGCTCACCTTGGTGATTCCAAACGTCTCCAAGATTCTTATTGATTCAGGACAAGAGATTCCGGTGTATACCCAGATTGTCATCGGACTCTCGCAGTTCATTGTGAACTTTGGTCCATTCATTTTGATTGCGCTTGTGATAGCAGGGTTCTTTGCATGGCGTGCCCTACAGACTTCTGAGGGGAGATTGTTCTTTGATGGGATAAAGCTCGGGGTTCCGTACGTTGGAGACTTGTACGAAAAGCTCTATCTTTCCCGCATTTCAGATAACTTCTCGACCATGCTTGCTTCGGGAGTGCCGGTAGTGGAAGCGGTTGAGATCACAGGTTCGGTCGTTGGAAACGCCGTGTACGAGAGGATTCTCATAGATGTCGGGGAAGACGTGAAGGGAGGTCTTTCAATTTCAGACGCGCTTGGCAAACACGAAGAGATCCCCGGCATTATGATTGCCATGATCAAAGTGGGGGAAGAGACCGGAGAGTTGGGGAACATTCTTACCACCCTTGCAAAGTTCTATCGTCGCGAAGTGTCGCAGGCAGTGGACACACTCGTTGATCTTATCGAACCTTTGATGATCGTGTTCCTTGGTCTTGGCGTTGGTATTCTGCTTTCTGCCGTGTTGATTCCGATTTATAACCTCGCAGGTTCTATTTCATAAAGAGGGTATTGTCCACACCAGTGCACATACGTGTGTCCTTCTCTCGTACAATGAGTACCAAGCGGATCCATTTATTAACCCGCGCACCACTTACATACATTATGAAATTTGTACCTTCAACGAATCTCAAGCGAGGTTTTACCTTGATCGAGCTCCTCGTTGTGATCGCTATTATCGGTATCCTCTCTTCGGTCGTGCT